>Ga0183095_10289_pt2 | contig 92742 bp, 87 predicted proteins | sample BioMet4_FD_130346 | JGI IMG/M metagenome (GOLD analysis project Ga0183095, IMG submission 130346) | Microbial communities from bioreactor (seeded with sewage sludge) at LBNL, California, USA - Biofuel metagenome 4 (v2) (version 3) | ecosystem: Engineered > Bioreactor > Anaerobic > Unclassified ...
TGTCAGTAAGATAGCTCGAGGCTTATAATGAACCACGCGCCTAGGGGCGTGGTTCAGTGGTAGAACAGAGGTCTCCAAAACCTTTGATGAGGGTTCGATTCCTTCCGCCCCTGCCAGCCTAGGTCAATAAGAGCGCTTCGGCGCTCTTTTTTGCTGGCGGGGCGAAAGGAATCCAAGGCTTGGGATTCACCCTCTCTTTCGAGAAGCGAAGACCAGCCGGCTCGAAATGAGCCGGTTTTCTTTTCTCCGTCGTTAGGATCCATCCCGTTAATCCTCGTTTTGCGGCGTGTTCGTTTCCGCTTTCAACCCTCCGCTACGATTTAAAGTGGCAATTAATTAACTATAAAAGATAGTAAAAGTGGCAATTAACTAATTAAAAAAATACGTAAAAGTGGCAATTAACTATGGCTTAAATGTTCTAAAAGATTATAATAAAAGCGAGGAGAAAGACGCATGGAACGTGATAAACTTTTTGATTTGGAAGCCTGGTTAAAGGACCCTTTGAGAAAACCCTTGATGATTTTTGGACCTCGTCAATGCGGAAAGTCCTACTTAGCCGAGGACCTTTTCGCTAAGCGCTTTTTCCCTGGGGAATACATCTATCTTGATTTAAAAAAAGACAACGCCGCCAATTCCTTTTTTTCTTCTACGGTCGACCCCGAGAAAATTCTGACCTATCTTTCGGCCCGGTTTAATAAAGATATTTCGAAAGATACCCTGTTAATTTTTGACGAGGTTCAAGAATGCCTTCCGATCGTGACCGCTCTCAAATACTTTAAGCAAGACCATCCCGAGATCCCAGTTATCGAAACCGGCAGCATGGTCCGAATCAAAATCAAGCGCAAGAAACGGGGGCCAGGCGAAAAAGCCTTTTTCTATCCGGTTGGTTCTGTCCATGAAATGATGTTGTCTCCGCTTGGCTTTGGCGAATTCCTTTCCGCGAAAAACCCCAAGATGAAGGAAGCCATCAAAGAGGCTTATCAAAAGAAAACACCTTTGTCGAGCGGGCTTCACGAGGAGGCGATGGACCTTCTTTATGAATTTCTTTTAATTGGGGGCATGCCCGCCGTTCTTCAAGCCTATTTTTCTTCCTCTTCTTTAATCAAGGCTCGGGAAGAGCAAAACGACATCTATAACGATTATTTGGCGGACATGGACCTCTATCAGGTTTCATCCGAATCCCTTCTTCGAACTCGCGAAATGTTTTCTTCGGCGTATCGGCAGCTTAACAAGGATAACGAGAACTTTTCGTTTAAAGAGATGAAAACAGGGAATCGTTCTCGCGATTTTTCGATGCCTTTAGATTGGTTGCGGCTAGCCGGCATTTGCTTGCCTTGCTTTACTTTGAAAGAAAAGATCAGTCTTCCCCTTCGAGAGGAAGACGCTTCGACTTACCGAATCTATTTGCTTGATAATGGCTTACTCGCTAAACAAAGTCAGATTAACATGGGCAATTTCATTGATCCTAATTCTCGCAACGATTTCGAAGGAGTGTTTTTTGAGAATTACATCGCGACGGAATTCACGAAAGTGGGAGTGCCGCTTTTTGCTTGGAAAGGGAAAGAAAACCATGAGTTTGAGTTCGTTGTGAACAAAGGTGGTTTGGCTGTGCCAATCGATGTCAAGAAAGGGAAAGGTTCTCTTCATTCTCTTGAGGCTTTTCGCAACCACAATAAGCGAGGTCTGGCGGTGAAGATCTCGAAGAATAACTATGGCTACGATGAAAAAAGCATGCTCCTAACTTTGCCGCTCTACATGGTCCCGTGCTTTGCCGAAGAACTCGCTTCCCTTTCATGAGAAGGCATTCCCGGTGTGTCTATGAATTCATGAAAATTCACCCAAACACTTAAATCATTTTAACCCAAACACTTAAATTATCACCGAAACGGTTGATAAGATCGGCTTTTGCTAGAAAAAAGGTTTTTCAAATATTCCGAATTCGATCAAAGCTGGTTTGCATAAGATGACAGACGCAAATTGCAAATCATTCTTCTGAATGTCTTTTTGCTGAAAAGGTGTTCGTTTGGCAACCGACATGCTCTGCCAAATGGGTTATCTGCGAACTCTTTACTTCCATAAGCAAGGATTCGTCGCAACAATCAATCTCGATGACTTCCAAAAATTCTTCGAGAAACAAAGATCAGCCGGCTCGAAATGAGCCGGCTTTCTTTTCTCCATCGTTAGGATCCATCGCGTTAATCCTCGTTTTGCAGCGTGTTCGTTTCCGCTTTCTACTTTTCCGATAACGAAAAAGGATTGATTAATTGTTTTTCTAAGTAAAAATGGCGGAAAAACAAACTTGAAGCGTAAAAGGGCTACCTCAAATTGGCGGAGATATCTTATCAAAAACCTGTTACAAATTTAAAAATATTTTTAATAAGTGACACATTTTTGACTTCTATTCCGCCTTGATAACAGATCCATTCTGGAAGGGATTTTTTTACTCTTGAACTCCTGCGAGTTTTTGACTACCTCGAAATACCGACTTGGCGGCGGCTTTTTAATGAATTATCGTTCCTCATTTCGCAAAAACGTCAAATCAGGAACGCAAAACGCGTTTTTTTTACTGAAAAAGGTGTTCGTTTGGCAACCGACATGCCCTGCCAGCCTAGGTCAATAAGAGCGCTTCGGCGCTCTTTTTTGCTGGCGGGGCGGAAGGAATCCCTTACTTTTTTGGAGCTCACTCTTTTTTAGGGCAAAGAAAAGGCTTGTTTCAGCTATTCCTTCGATGAAATCCGACGACGTATCATGCCATTCGACTTGTATTTTCTCGCTTTAGTCGGGATGATCGCTTATCTTTTGAACGTCTGGAAAAAAGCGGGAAGAGAATCGAGCTGAAATGAATGGCATAATGGTAAGGACCTCTTTGGTTTTCGCCAGAGAAACCGCCGCCTTAGAACGACCCCATTTTGAAGACGCTGTACCCTTTCGAATTTGAGACTTTTTAAATCTAGGCAAACTTTTTAAGACCAAAACCGCTTGGACGGGGCTCTTATGGTATGCTAGCGAACTTCCATGGAAAAAGAAGACATTGCCGAAAAGGCGAAAAAAGAATGCGAACGGCTCTATAAGCGCTATGAGCGGCTGATCTTTTCTATCGCCTATGAAATTACAGGAAATCCTGAAGATGCCGAAGATGTGACGATTGATGTTTTCGCCGCTTTCTTCAACCAGGGCGATCGGATGCTCGAGGTTAAAAACCCGAAATCCTATCTGAGCGCTGCCGCTAGGAACCGCGCCTATCGTTTTGTTTCGAATGTCACGGTTCCTTTCGACGAAGAAAATGGTTCTGAGCTCAGTGTCTATGACAGTTATTCTCTTTCCGGAAACCGCTTGATTCAAGTTCTCAAAGCCGGCTTGAGCCACGAAGAATTTGTGGTGTTCATCTCTCGGGTCATTGAGGAGAAGAGTTTTGCGGAAATTGCTCAAGAGAACCACGCCAGCGTCGCGATGGCGACTTCGGCCTATCGCCGAGGCAAAAGAAAAGCTCGCGAACTCTTAAAGGAGAACAAACTATGAATGTGCAAACATTAGTTCGTCAAAAGATCCCCACTCACGAAATTCCTTTTTCAAAAATCTCTGCAAAAGTCGACTATTCTCTCTTTTCGTCCCGCATTTCTATCCCTGGTGAGAGACGGCGGAGGATCTGGACGATCTCTTCCATCAGCGGGGCTCTGGTTGGTGCCTCGGCGATCGCGTTGGGGATCCTTTTACCCACGCGTCCTTCACCTTATTCTCAAGAAAATGGCTATTTTGCCATCGGCTCCGGACAAACGGAATATGCGGGTCCCAAACTGGAGACGCAGCTTCCTTACTATCCTTCGGATCGGAGCTTTGGAAAGCAAAAAGTGGATCACGTTCAAATCGGGACCCTCTATTTCGGCCTCCTTGCTCTCACGGGGGATAATCACTATGTTCGTGACACCTCGACGGATTATAGTGTGTCGACTTTAACGATGCGGGAACTCACGAATAGTGCCACGCTCAAAATCGATCAAGATAACACAGTGCTCTACCGCGTCAATTATCAAAAGATCTGGGACGATCCGGAAATGAAAATCCAAATTATTCAAAAATCCGGCGTCTATGAGGGCGGATACTATCATTACCAAAAACAGGTGACTCCGATTTTGGATTTCACTTCATTCGCTCAAGGACGAAGCGCCTTCCATTTGAGTTTCTCGTTGGATGGTCTTGAAAAGGAACGGGGTTATTTTTGGGAGAGAACGGGCTATGCCTATCGCCAAGGCGATGAAGTGGAACTGTCAGGAAATTCTCGGGCTTTTACGAGTCAAACTCCCTCCGAGGAATACACGGCCGTCACCACCGCGATTAAGGGCATCTTGAAAAAGAAAGATGGCGTCATGATGTTTTATACCGACGAAAGTTATTCGTTTACCTATTCCTATACCACGGACAACAAAGCGGATTATGTGGGCTATCACGATTTAACGAATGCGAAAATTCTTCCCGAGAAGTATGCGTCCTTATCTTCCTTAGAGGAAGGCTGGCTTGCTAGTGCAAATATCGTCAAGACCATCGTCAAAAATACGACCAAAATCGATCATCGTGTTGGCGAAGTCAGTTTGCTGGAGATTAGTCTTTCTTAAAGCCTTTGATCAACTTGATTTTATGACAAAGCGAGTTCGAATATTCGAAACTACTTCTTCTTTTTGTCCCGAAATTGAGCAAGTTTTGGAAAAATGATGATCGCGATTTGAATGACGGCCGCAATGGCAAAAATGAGGACGAGGCGGTGGCCTAAGAAATAATAAAGGGCATCCGCTAAAGCCCAAGTGAGGACGGAGGAGAGAATCACATTCATGCGGGAGTTGTGACCAAAAAGGATGTTGATGAGAAGCGCCAGGAAAGCGAGACCGGGCAAAATGAAGAGGTAGGCCCTGATTTTAGCGGTCTCATCGTAGATATCGGCAATCGCGCTGAGAAGAATCGCAATGAGAATCGCTGAAACGAGGAAAAGCGATGCGATATAAACTGTTTTGACGAGGATTTCTTTTTTTCGGAGTTTCTTCTCGCTTTCTTCATCGAGGGCGTCGTAGACGTGAAAAGTGAAAAGGTAATCGACATCGACTTCAAAAAGATCCGCTAATTCTTTTAATGTCGGCGCATCGGGCAAGGATAATCCCCGTTCCCATTTGCTGACGGCTTTGTCGGTGAAACCCAGCCGATTAGCTAGTTCGGCTTGCGTCAGTCGGGCTTTCTTTCGAAGCCCTGTGATATTCGCGGCAATGATGTCTTTCGTCTCCATGCCTCTATTATCGGGCGGGAAAACTCGCTTTCAAGACTCTACTTCCTCGCGAAAGGGCATTTCTACTATCGGTCGAGAACCTCTGGAAAGAAAAAGATGGAAAATGAAATCGTGTCTCAGGGGAACAAAGAAAAAATCCTTACCGCTATTTTCACTGGCGTTTTTGCCTCGCTCTATCTCGCTTGTTTTATTTTCGGTGCGGTGGAATATCCCCATCAGGTGACATCGACTTCGCCCTTATTGGTGATGCTCTCCGCTTTGGGTGGGATGGTGCTGGCTTTTCTTCCTTATCTTTGCAAAAACCTTCTCAAAATCAAACTTTCATTCTTCACGAATCTCTTCATTCAACTTTTCGGACTCATGGGGATTGGCTTTGGCGAAACCCTCGATTGCTATTATCATTATCCCTTCTGGGATGATGTGATGCATTTTCTCTCGGGGATCTGGGTCAGCTATCTTGCCTATGGCTTCCTTTATGCAGAAATGGGGGAAGACCATCTCTCGAAGAAACGGGCCTATCTCGCCATCGGGGCTTTCGCGATTAGCCTCAGCATCGCGGTGCTATGGGAGGTCTACGAATTTAGTTTTGATGCTTTCTTTGGCACCGATATGCAAAAGAGCATTCCCGAGGGCTCGTTATTTAACGGAGGCAATAGCTTTGCCGATCTTCTCGGAAGCGATGAGGAGATTGCGGCGTTTTTCCGTTCCTCAAAGGGCTATCGTTACGCTCTCATGGATACGATGAGTGACATCTTGGAGTGCCTCGGCGGGAGCCTCGTTTTTCAAATTGCTCTATTTCCACTTCACAAGAAAAAACCTGATTTTGGGAAAGGACTTATCACTTTTCTTGCCCGGGGTGAGGAACAAGAAACCTCGCCAATGGAGGAAAAACCCTTATAAATTAAGTGAGATCTCTCCCAGAAAAACACCAGAGTATTACCTTCAGGAATTGATTTTTTTCACTTTCATGAAATACTATGTAAAGTATCGTCAATATTTGAAAGGTTAGGTTAATTCTTCACGAGCCATCGGTGAAAAATGGATGACTGATTTTTCTTTTCCGAAAGGGTATGATGTTAAAAAGGAGAAAAAATCACCTCTTATTCTCGCCCTTTCTTGCTTGTTTCTTGCGGGCTGCACCAATTCGTCGGCGACTGCTTTGACTCTCACCAACGCGACAACTTACTTGGCTTTCTCCGGAAGCGATTCCACCAACGGCTCGAGTTCCACTTCGACGAACGATGGCAAGGTGACTTACACCGTTATCTTTGATTTGTACCCCACCAAATATGATTTCGAAACCAACGTGAAAGGTACCTGCAACTTTAACTTCACCCCGACCGATGGCCATTATGTTGATGGTCAAACCACAAAATACGATTCCATTGACTTAACGAACATCGCGTTTGCCTATCACGCTGGTGGCACGAGTTCGGATGGTATGGCCCAACTCTGTCCGTGGGGGTTTCACTTTCACGAATACTGCTTTGCCGAATTTGAATTCTAGCCCGATTACCAACTTTGTTTTCGTCACGATCTCGGGCGACGTCTTAGGCGGCAATTAATCGCTGAAGACCTTTTCTCACCAAAAGTGGCCTTTTCTTCTTGAAAAGGCCTTTTTTAGTCCGAAAAAGGAGAAGATGATATCGGCTTTGTTTTTTCTTTTACCGCTTTCATAAAATCTCCTTTCACTTCTTTTAAGATTTCTACGGGGATTCGATGATATCTTTTGAAATGACTTTTCTCTCCTCATGGAAGAAGCGTTTTCCTTTTGCTTTTCTGGAAAAGTCTCTAGACTAATCCCGAGGTCAAAATGATGAAAAAAATCTTGATTGCCTATTTCTCTAAAGAAGGCGGAAATTTTGTGAAAGGCAAAGAGAAGGAACTCGCGGTTGGCAATACCGAGAAAATTGCTCGGATGATTCAAAAAGAAGTCGGTGGCGATCTTTTCGCGATTGAACCCTTGTTTCCCTATCCTGCTTCCTACGACGAAACCGTGAAACTTTCGAAAACCGAGAAGGAGCAAAACGCCCGTCCTGCCGTCAAAGCTAAAGTTGCGGATATGGATGATGTTGAAGTGATTTTCTTAGGCTATCCCAATTGGTGGGGCACTTGCCCGATGGTGGTGCTTTCGTTCTTGGAGCAATATCCTCTTGCGAACAAAAAGATTTTCACCTTTTGCACCCATGAAGGCTCGCGGAGTCTTTATAGCTTAGCGGACATTCAAGCCTCCGCGCCAGGCGCCATCGTCAAAGAAGGCGTTGCCTTGAATGGCTCCTATCTTGCCTCCGCCGAACCCACGATTAAAGAGTGGTTAGACGGATTAAAGGGGGATTTGCAGTAGATTTTCGTCTTTATGAGCTAGAGATGGTTTCCGCGGGGAACCATCTTTTCTTTTTTGCCCTGGCTTCTTGGCCTCTTGTCTTTCTTTGGAATGAGAATCAAAACCGATAGGTGAGATTGGCATGATGATGTCTCGTCTTTTGTTTTTTTTGAGAAAAAGTTTCCGCTATTTACAAGAGGAATAAGGCTATAATAAGTCCGGTAAAAAACAATGGATTATGAACCAGCAAAGTTGAAACTCGGTTATTTTCTTCCCGGAAGTCATGGCGACCTCGTTTTTTGTATCCATGGTTTCGGGGGAACCCCAGCCGAACACTATTTGACGGCTTGCGCCTTAAACAAGGCGGGTTATGCCGTTTCCGTGCCGTTATTAAAGGGGCACGGAACCACGATTGAAGATCTTGATCATTCGCATTGGAAAGAATGGGTCGCTACCGTTGAAGGAGAATACGCGAAACTGAAAGGCGATTATCACGCCGTTTATTTTTGCGGGCTTTCGATGGGCGGGCTCTTAACGCTTTATATGGCTGAACACCATCCGGAAATCAAGGCGATTTCTCTTATGGCGCCAGCGCTGATCTACAAAGCCAAAAGTACCTATCTTGCTCCGCTCATTTTGCCTTTTAAACGCCATTTGCCCTATGGGGATTCTTTCCCGCATCTCCCTGACGAATATCGCCCGCTCCTTCAGGAGGGTTACGCGATGTCGAGCGTCCCGGCGGCGGTAGAAATGAGCAAACTTCAACGCATGGTGAAACATCATCTTAAACAAATTGAACAACCGCTGATTATTTTCCAATCCGAGGCGGATACTTTAGTCGATCCGAAAACCGAAGATTACGTTTTGTCCCACGTGAGTTCGAAAGATAAAGTAGGGGTTCGTTTTCAATCGACTTGCCACGTGATGTCGATCGATACCGACCGGGAAGAAATTTTTGCCAAGACGATTGAGTTCTTTGGGAAACATCGCTAATGGAAGACTCCTTGGAAGAGATTGAGCGTCTGCGTCATGGCTACGCTTTAAAAGATCCATCCCACACGAAAGCCATCATTGTCCTTCACGGGATCGGCGGAACGGCCTATGGCACTTATCCCTTAGGAGAATATCTTTTTGAACATGCTTCAATTGATGTCTACGGTCTTTGCCTCAAAGGCCACGCGGGCGAACCCAAAGATTTAAAGAAAGCTTCATATCGAGATTGGATCGCCGAGACTCGCGCGCTTTTTGATGATTTAGAAAAACGCTGCCATGAGGTTTATCTTTTAGGAAATTCCTTGGGCTCTCTGGTGGCCTTGGCCGTGGCCGAAGAACGCCCTTGCGCGGGGCTCATGCTTCTCTCCTCGCCCATCTATTATTCGCACGCGTTTTTTTATCTTGCTTCTTGTTTAGCCGTTTTCGGGCTCTATCACCATTGGAATGGCACCGGGCTTGACCCGAAGAAAGCCGCCTTGGTTTGCTATGACAAAATCCCCTACAAATCCGTGGCGGAACTCAACCATTTGCAGCATTATTGCCGCCAGCATCTTTCCGGGGTTCATTGCCCCGTCCAGGCACTCTTCGGCCAAGACGATGGCTTAATCGCCGTCCATAAAAGCGCCGCTTATTATCAAAAACACTTCCCGACGCTCCAATTAAAGACCTATCCGAAAGTGGGGCATGGCATCCTCTTTTCCGCCGTTCAGGAAGAGGTTTTTGAGGACGTCAGCGTTTTTCTTCACTAAATCCTCGTTTCATTTGTTTTTATTTTCTTATCCATTAAGGCATAATGTTATCTCGAAAGAAAGGGAGGCATTTCAAAATGGAATTATTACGAGTTAACCACCTCTCAAAACACTACCCATCCTTTGATCTTTCGGATGTCTCGTTTTCGCTCGATAGCGGTAAAATCATGGGCTTTATCGGACGGAACGGTGCCGGCAAGACCACGACGTTAAAATGTATCTATAACCTCATTTCCCCGACTTCGGGTGAAGTGCTCTATCAAGGCAAGAATATCCGAAGCATTGAACAGCAAGCCAAAAGTGAAATCGGCTTATTGTTTGGCGAAATTGAATATTACCCCAATAAACGGGTTGGTCAGATGAGCAAGATTACCGCTTCGTTTTATCCTTCGTGGGATCAAAACCGCTATCTTTCTTATCTTCATGATTTCGGGATTAGTGAAAGCAAGAAAATCAAAGAGCTCTCGAGTGGCATGAAGGTCAAATATGGTTTGGCTTTGGCTCTTAGCCATGGGGCGAAAGTCTTGATTCTCGATGAACCGACTTCGGGATTGGATCCCGTTTCGCGCGATGAACTATTGGATATTTTCCTCGACATCGTCTCCGATGGCGAACATGCGATTTTGTTCTCGACCCACGTGATTAGCGACCTTGAGAAATGCGCCGATAACATCACCTACATTCAAAAAGGGAAGATCTTGGTGAGCGAAAGCGTTCCGGCTTTTGAGCATTCTTATACCCAATATTCCGGTGAGGATAAGGATTTGCCTTTTGATCACCCTTATTTCATTCACGTGAGACAGCATGGTGGCAAGTTTGAAGCGGTGGCTCGTTCCGAAAGCTCGATTACTTTGCCGAATGTCGTCTCGCGCCCCGCCAGCCTTGAAGAAATCATGATTGCCTTAGAGAGGGGGAACATCGAATGAGAAATCTCTTGCGGAAAGAATTGACCCTTTGTACCAACCCTCAGGTCATCATCTTTTGTTTATTCTCTTGCTTGGTCGCAATCCCCAGCTGGCCGAGCGTGGTGGCTTTCGTTTATGTCTTTAGTGGCATCGCCACGATTTTCCCGCGGGCTTTAGCGGACCAAGATCTTCAATACACGGCGATGCTTCCCATCCGAAAAGGGGATGTCGTGAAGGGCAAAACCGCTCTCATCAGCGTCCTTGAGCTCTCTTCGTTAATTTTCTCGATTCCGTTTGCTCTCATCAAAATCTATCTCTCCGATCCTCAAACGATTGCGGGCGATCCTGCGGGTGAGGTTTACACCCTTGCCGTCGAGCCGACGATGTCCGTTTATGGTTTTGTCTTTCTCGCCTTTGGCGTTTATAACGCCGTGATGCTTCCGTGGTATTACCGGAATCCTGCCAAGGTCAATTGGCCCTTATTATGGTCGATGCTGATTGGCTTTCTTGTTCTGGGCTTGGGCGCTGGCGCGAAGGCATTAATCTATTTCAAACTCGGCGGTGATACGGGTTCCTTGACCTATTACCTCGTAGAAGGTGGCGTGCTTTTGGCTGGATTTATCTTCTTTGTTTTCTTGACGATTTTCGGTGAAAAACGCGCCGAAAAGAAGTTCGATAAAGTTGACCTGTAATCGCTTTCTTTACCATATTCGATAAAAAAATACCGAAAGTGTTGCTTTCGAGTTTTTATGTTGCTACACTAGTGTCGGTAAAAGAATACCGAAAAGGAGGACGCGCATGAAAAGCTTCAGCAAAAACCAGTTGCAGCGCTATCCGATTTATCTGAAGTATTTCAAAGAGTTAGCTTCGCAAGGAATCGAGGATGTCTCCTCGCCTAAAATCGCGAAGGAACTCGGCTACAGCGAGGAGCAGATCCGCAAGGACCTCCAAGCGGTCAGCGATGAAGCCGGTCGGCCCAAGAAAGGGCGGAACATCCATCAGTTGATCGATACCTTGGAAAGCTTCTTAGGCTATCGTGATTCGACGACGGCAGTGGTGATTGGCGCCGGCCACCTTGGCGGAGCGTTACTCAATTATCCGAACTTTGAAGAGATGGGATTAAAGATTCTCGCTGGCTTCGACCTCGATGCCAATAAGGTTGGCACGACGATCGGCGGCAAAGAAATCTTCCCGCTCGATAAGTTGCCGAATCTCTTGCCCCGGCTTAACGCCCACATCGTGATCATCACGGTCCCGGCTAGCGCGGCGCAGGATGTCGTTGATATCGCCATCAAGAGTGGTGCCCTCGCGATTTGGAACTTCGCGCCGACCCACATCAACGTTCCGGATAACATCGTTGTCGAGAACGTCAACTTAGCTTCATCGTTAGCAGTCTTGTCGCATCGGCTTAACTCTCAATTAAGTGAGGAGGAATAAAAAATGGCTGAAAAGAAAGATGGGGTTGTTTTAAAAGCGGCCCCGAAAGACGCAAAAGAAGGGGTTTCTGCAGGGATTTCGCCCGCCCAGAGCGAAGTGAACGATTTGGTCGAAAAAGGCTTAAAAGCCTTGGCGGAATTTGCCAGCTTCGACCAAGAGAAGATCGACTTCATTGTCGCGAAGATGTCGGTCGCTGGCTTGGATCACCATGGTGATTTAGCCCGCAAAGCGATCGAAGAAACCAAACGGGGCGTCTTCGAAGACAAAGCAACGAAGAACCTCTTCGCTTGCGAATACGTTGTCAACAATATGCGTCACACCAAGACGGTGGGCATCATCAAAGAAGACCCGGTCGAAGGCATCACGGAAATCGCGGAGCCGGTTGGCGTGGTTTGTGGTATTACGCCGGTCACCAATCCGACGGCGACCGTTCTCTTTAAGTCTTTAATCTGCATCAAGACCCGGAACCCGATCATCTTCGCTTTCCATCCGAAAGCCCAAGAATCCTCCAAAGCTGCGGCCATCGTTATGCGCGATGCGGCAGTGGCGGCCGGAGCGCCGGCGAACTGCATTCAATGGATTGAGAATCCTTCGATGGAGGCCACCGATGCCTTAATGAAGCATCCTGGCATCTCGACGATCTTAGCCACCGGCGGCAACGCGATGGTCAAGGCGGCATATAGCTGCGGGAAACCCGCGCTCGGCGTTGGAGCTGGTAACGTTCCGTGCTACATCAACGAAACCTGCGATCAAGACGAGACCGTCAACGATGTCATCTTGAGCAAGGCCTTCGATAATGGCATGATCTGCGCTAGCGAATCTGCCGTGTTCGTTGATGCCTCAATCTACGATTCGATGAAAGCGAAATTCGCTCATTTCAAAACCTATTTTGCCTCAACGAAAGAGAAGCACCTTCTTGAGAAATTCATGTTTGGCGTCGAAAGCGGAAAGCCCGGCGTCGAAAATGGCAAGCTCAATGCCGATGTGGCTGGCATGTCGGCCAGCTGGATCGCCGAGAAAGCGGGCTTCAAGATCCCCGAAGGCACTTCGATCATCGCGGTCGAACTTGATTCGGTCGGACCCGAAGAACCCTTATCCCGTGAAAAACTCTCACCCGTTTTAGGCTTCTACAAAGTTAAAGACTCCACTGAAGGCTTTGCCTTATCCGAGAAGATGCTGGAGTTCGGTGGACTTGGCCATAGCGCCGCAATCCATTGCAAGACTCAGGCGATGGCCGATCAATTCGGCGACACCGTCAAAGCACTTCGTATCATTTGGAATTCGCCGTCGACCTTCGGCGGAATCGGCAACGTTTATAACTCCTTCTTGCCCTCGCTCACGTTAGGCTGTGGCTCTTATGGCCATAACTCGGTCGGTGGCAACGTCAGTGCCATCAACTTACTGAACATCAAGAAAATCGGCAAAAGGAGAAATACCATGCAATGGTTCAAGGTCCCGCAAAAGATCTATTTTGAACGCAATTCGATTCAATACCTCCGCTCTTGCAAGGACGTCGGCAAGGTCTTCGTTGTCACCGACCACTCGATGGTGGAACTTGGCTTCTTGAATAAGATCATCGACGAACTCAATTTGCGCCGCAACCCCGTCACCTATCAGCTCTTTGCTGAAGTCGAGCCGGATCCGGATATCACGACCGTCCGTAAGGGCGTCGACATCATGAATCAATTCAAGCCCGACACGATCATCGCCCTCGGCGGTGGCTCGAGCATGGATGCTGCCAAAGCCATGTGGATCTTCTATGAACACCCCGAAGTCAATTTCGATGACCTCAAGCAGAAGTTCATGGATATCCGCAAGCGCGCCTTCAAATATCCGGAACTCGGACGGAAGAGCAAGCTCATCTGCATCCCGACCACCTCGGGCACCGGAAGCGAAGTTTCGCCCTTTGCCGTCATCAGCGATAAAGCCAACGCCAAGAAGTATCCGTTAACCGATTACTCGCTCACGCCTTCCATCGCGATTGTCGATCCGGAATTCACCACCAATTTGCCTGCCAAATCAACCGCCGAAACCGGCATGGATGTTCTCACCCACGCGATCGAGGCTTACACCTCGGTCATGGCCAGCGATTACACCGATGGCTTAGCCTTAGAGGCGATTAAGTTGGTCTTCGCTTATCTTCCGCGCGCCGTCAAAGATGGCCGCAACGACCTCGAAGCCCGTGAAAAGATGCATAACGCCGCCACGATCGCCGGTATGGCCTTCGCCAACGCGTTCTTGGGTCTCGTTCACTCCTTAGCCCACAAGATTGGGGCGGAGTACCACTTGGTCCATGGTCGCACTTGCGCGATTCTGCTTCCGCACGTTATCCGCTATAATGGTAGTGTCCCGACCAAATTAGCGCTTTGGCCGAAATACGAAGAGTATCAGTGCGACAAGAAGTATCTTGATATTTGCCGCATGCTTGGCTTAAAGGCTGAGACGCCAGAAGAGGGAACGAAAGTCCTCGCGGATGCCGTCATGGCTTTAGGCAAAGAGGTCGGCATTGATATGAACTTTGCTTCGCTTGTCCCCGACGAGACTCTTTGGAAGAGCAACCTGGAAAAGATTGCCTACCTCGCTTATGAAGATCAGTGCACCCCGGCGAACCCGCGCGAGCCGCTCGTGAGTGAGATGGAAGCGATTATGATGAGCGCCTATAAAGGGAATTAAACTATGGTAGAGATTGCTATCTGCGTCGGTTCGAGCTGCCATCTGAAGGGCTCCCACGATGTCATCGAAGCCTTCACCGAAGAAGTGAAGAAGCGTTCCTTGACGGACAAGGTGGAACTCAAAGCTGCGTTTTGCCTTGGCAAATGCGGTTACGATGGCGTCTCCGTCAAAGTGAATGAGAAACTGGTCACCGGGGTTACCCCGGCGACGGTTTCTTCGTTCTTCGATACCGAAGTCATGCCGTTACTTCATTAGTCGTTTTTCGATTACCTCAGGAGGCGAAATATGAGCAATGCTTTAGTGAGCAAACAAAACGATTGCCGGAGCTGCTACAAATGCATCCGCAATTGCCCGACCAAATCGATTTCTTTTCAAAACGGGCAAGCCTCCCTCATTCCCGAGGAATGCGTTCTTTGCGGGAAGTGCTATCTTCTCTGCCCTCAAGAATGCAAAATCATCCGCGATGATCTTCCTAATGCCGAGGCCTTGATCGCGGGAAAAGGCGAGGTGATCGCTTCCTTAGCCCCCTCGTTCTTATCCGCCTTCCCCGGCGTCAGTTTCCTCACGATGAAGAAAGCCTTGCTTCAACTCGGCTTTTCCGATGTCGAAGAAACGGCGATCGGGGCGACGATCGTCAAAAAGCAATACGATGAACTTTGTCACGATGCTTCGCGCGATATCATTATCTCGACCTGCTGCCATTCGGTGAATTTGTTGATCGAGAAACATTATCCGGAAGCCTCCCGTTATTTAGCCGACGTCCTTTCGCCGATGCTCGCCCACGGGAAAGACATCAAGCTTCGCCATCCGGGAAGCAAAGTCATTTTCTTAGGACCTTGCATCAGCAAAAAGAACGAAATTGAAATGTATCCGGGCTATGTCGATTGCGTCTTGACCTTCCTCGAGCTCGAACGCTGGTTTAAGGAAAAGCAGATTGTCGTTGAACCGGAAAGCCATCCTGAAGTCATCGAAAAAAGTCTGGCCCGTCTTTTCCCGACCGAGGGAGGCATCTTGGAGACGATGGCGAAAGACAATCCTTCGCTCACCTATCTCGAAGTGGCAGGGATGGAAGAATGCATCGCTGCGATTAAAGATATTCTCGCGGGGAAAGTCCATCACGCCTTTATCGAGATGTCCTCATGCCAAGGAAGCTGCGTCAATGGCCCTGCCATCAACCCCGCCTCCCGCAGCATTGTCTCCGCGTATTTAGCGATTCATCATTCAGCGGGCAAACAAGATTTCGATGTCCGCTCCTATTCCTATACGGAATTACAAAAGAGAATGCCGGGCTTTGCTCTCAAGAAAAAAGAGCACAGCGAAGAAGAGATCCTTGGCGTCCTCCATTCGATTGGCAAAACCACGAAGAAAGACGAGCTCAATTGCTCAAGCTGTGGCTATCCCACTTGCCGCGATAAGGCGATTGCCGTACTCGACGGGAAAGCCAATTTGGAAATGTGCCTTCCTTTCTTGATGGAGAAAGCCAAGAGTTTCTCGAATAACATCGTTGAAACGTCTTTGAATCCGATTCTTGTTTGCGATGAGAGCTTCGTCATTCAACTCGCTAACCCCGCGCTCCAAGAGCTCGTCGGCGTCAAGAACGCCAAAGATCTGGTCGGAAAAAACGTCGCTTCGATTTTCGACTGCGCGTTATATTCCTTGGCTCTCGGCGGAACGCCCATCAAGAACAAGAAGATCTATCTCCCCGATTATGAACGCTATCTTTATGCGACGATCGTCTACGATCAGCGCTTCCACATCATCATCGCTGTTTACCGCGATGTGACCTCGGAAGAAAAGCAAGAGCAGAAGGACCGCGAAGTCGCTCAGGCGACCGCGAAGATCACCTCGGAAGTCATCGAAAAGAACATGCGCGCCGTCCAAGAGATCGCTTCCTTATTGGGCGAATCGACGGCCGAGACGAAATTAGCCTTAACGAAATTACAAGCCACCCTCAACAAAGAAGACAAAGATGAGTAACCTCGATAGCGAATACGAAGTCGGATATCTTTCCCTCAATAAAATCGGGGAAGAACTCTGCGGAGATCATGTGGAAATCGTCAAGAAAGACGACGGCTCCTTGACCTTGGTTTTAGCCGATGGCCTCGGGAGTGGGGTCAAAGCCAACATTTTATCGACCTTGACCGCCAGCATGCTCTCCACGATGATCGATGGGGGACTCTCTTTGCGGGAATCCGTCTCGTCCTTGGTCCGAACCTTGCCGATTGCCAAAGACCGGGGCAACGTCGCCTATAGCACGTTTACGGTTCTCCACGCCAATAGCGATTTCACCCTCTCGATTTATAACTACGATAACCCCGAACCGATTTTCCTTCATGAAGGAAAACTCGTCCCGTTAAAATGGGATAGTCTTCTCGTCGAAGGGAAGAAGATCAATTCCTCGATCATCAGCCTCGAAGACTTCGATACTTTGATTCTCGTGAGCGATGGGGCGGTCTACGCGGGCGTGGGCGAGAGTCTGAACTTTGGCTGGACCCTTAAAGAGATTCGTTCCTATATGGAAGGTCTTTATGCCCCAAGCATTTCGTCGAAGAATCTCGCGACCTTATTGATTGAACACTGCTCGCTTCTTTATAATAACCGTCCGGGCGATGACACGACCTGTCTCGTCTTAAGGCGACGGAAAAGAGAAAACGTCTCCTTTCTCGTTGGCCCCGCCACCAATCCGGCGGACGATGAGAAGATGATGTCGTTATTCTTCTCTAAAGGTGGAAAGCATCTGGTCTCGGGCGGGACTTCGGCCCATGTTTGTGCCAAATACCTCCACCAAGAGATTGAAACTTCGCTCGATTATGTCGATCCGAAAATCCCGCCGATTTCCCATATCAAAGGGGTCGATTTGGTGACGGAGGGGGTTATTACCCTTAACCGCCTCGTCGAACTCGCTAAAGACTATCTCGGGAATAACCAAGCCTATTTCGACTGGTCCTTCCGTCAAGATGGCGCTTCCTTATTGGCCGAAGCCCTCTTTGAAGAAGCCACCGACATTTCCTTCTACGTGGGTTGCGCGGTCAATCCGGCCCATCAGGATCCGAAACTACAGATCAACATCTCGATGAAGATGGAACTCGTGAGCGAACTTACCAAGCTTCTTCAGCGGATGGGCAAACACATCAAAGTCGCTTATTTCTAAACTAAGGAGCACCCCATGATCAAATTCGATACCCAAGTTCAAGAACTCAAATACCGCGTCCTCAAAGAAGTGGCCAAATCCTATTTGAAAGGCACCCTCTCGGAAGACCTTCTTTCGATCCCGAAAATTATTTCGCCGGGACCGAAACCCACGATGCGGTGCTGCATCTATAAAGAAAGAGCCATCGCGGCGGAACGGGTTAAACTCGCGATTGGCGGCGATAAGAACAATCCCAACATCCTCGAAGTCATCGAACCGGCTTGCGATCAATGCCCGATCGGTGGAATCGAAGTGAGCGACGCTTGCCGCGGATGTTTGGCACACCGCTGCGCCGGGGCGTGCCACATGAAGGCTATCTCGTTTGATGAGCACCTTCGCGCCCATATCGATAAGAGCAAATGCGTCAATTGCGGATTATGCGCCAAAGCCTGTCCTTTCGGTGCGATCATTAACCATCAGCGGCCTTGCGAAATGGCCTGCAAGATCAAAGCGATTCATAAACGGGAAGATGGCATTTCGGAAATCGATGAAAGCAAATGCACCCGCTGCGGGGCTTGCTCCTATGCCTGTCCTTTCGGTGCGATCATGGACAAGAGCTACATCCTTCAATGCCTCGACATCGCCGAAGCCTCGAAGAAAGGGCAAATCAAAGCCTATATGGTCGTGGCGCCTTCAATCTCGAGCCAATTCCATTACGCCAAGCTTCCGCAAGTCATCACCGGCATCAAACACTTAGGCTTCCATGACGTCGTCGAAGCCGCCTTGGGCGCCGATATGGTCGCCTATGAGGAAGCCAAGGAACTGGCCGAAAAAGGTTCTTTGACCTCATCGTGCTGCCCGGCCTTTAAGCGCTATATCGAAACCTCATTCCCCGAAATCAAAGACAAAATCTCGTCGAACCTTTCGCCGATGGCTCGAATCGCCAAGTATCTTAAAGAGTTGGATCCTAAAGCCAAAGTGGTCTTTGTCGGTCCTTGCATCGCGAAAAAGATGGAAATGTGGCGCGACGAGTCCAAACCCTATGTCGACTGCGTCATCACTTTCGAAGAGCTTCAAGCTCTCTTTGATGCCGAAGAAATCGATTTGCCAACCCTTGAAGATAATCCGCTCGATAACGCTTCCTACTTCGGAAGAATCTTCGCCCGAAGCGGTGGACTTTCTGAAGCGGTTAAAGAAGCCCTCAAAGAGCAGAATTCTTCCTTTGTTGTTAACCCGAAGACCGTTTCAGGCTTAGATCAATGCAAGATGGCACTCAACGCCTTTAAAGGTCCGAATCCGCCCTTCAACTTCATCGAAGGCATGGCTTGCAGCGGTGGCTGCATCGGTGGGCCTTCTTGCCTCACCCATGAGCTACGCGATGCCGCCGATGTCGATAAGTATGGTCACGAATCTAAAGAAACCACGATCCAAGGTGCCTTGGATGGAGTTCTCGCGTTGAAAGAAGAAAAGTAATTTCGTAAGGGATTTGTAGGGGATATTAATCCGCGAAAGCGAACAAAGCGATCGAAACCGCATTATCGAGATTGAGGGAATCCACACTCGATGATTGTGGGATGATAAGCGGAGTCCCAACGGATAAGAACGAGGAATCAAGCCCCGTTGCTTCATTGCCAAAGATGAGGGAATAGGGCTTTTCTTTTTGGACGTCGCGGACGCTCTTTTTGGCTTGGAGCATAAAAGGATATAAGGCGCGCGTCCCTGCCGAAGAAAGATAATCTTCAAAACTATCGAAATAGGAAAAAGGCAAAGAGAAGATCGCTCCCATCGAGGAGCGGATGGTTTTCGGGTCGAAGGCATCAGCCGCGGGACGGATAATCGCTAATCCCCCGATGGAGAAAGCGGCGGAACTCCGCATGATGGTGCCGAGATTGCCCATATTGGAAGGATGGACCAGAACCACATGATTCTTGGTGGGATCAAGCGGAGTCTGGAATTTCGAGATCTCGGCGATGACCATGACGTTTTCTTTATCCGAAGAAAGGAAAATCTTCTCGTTATTTTCGATGAGCGGGATTTTATTGGCGACACAAAGCGCTTTAAGTTTGTTATACGTTTCGTCGCGGTTTTGCTTCGGAGAAACGTAGACTCGACGGACGGCATCGCTTCTCCGAAGCAAAGCTTCAAAGGAGAGGGTCGTCCCTAAGGCATAGGAGGTTTCATCTTTTTTATCGTAGTGAATCATTCCATAAGTATAAAACTTCAAGGGCAAAAGAGGGAAGAAAGCGTCTATATAAAATGGAGGATGTGATAGCGATGGATAACGAAAACGTCAAATTGGGGCGGATTAATCGCGCGGTGGAGAAGGCGCTCGAACAAGACTTCGGCGATGATGTCTGGATCTATATGGCAGCGAAGGATGTGGATGCGATGGCGGCGAAGTGGCCCAGTGTTTATCTCTCCCGTTTAAGCGAAGCCGCCCGGATCATCAAACATCCGGATTATGCTTCTTATGCTCCCAAGAAGAAAACTCTCTACCTCATCAAGGAATACTTTAAGGAAGGCGAGTTTAGCAAAGTCGCGCTTGAGATTACGAATGAGGCGGGATGGTATTTGAAAATCATCTACGCTTTAAATCCCTTGAAGATTAAAGAAATCGACGAAGAGGCGCCCATTAAACGCGTGGAGATGTAGCAAGAGCGGGAAAAACCCGTATACTAAAAACCATGGAAATGAATGCAAAACCCTTATGGACTGAGCGGCTCTATCTTCGTCCGTTTCAGCCTGGCGATGCCGAAATGATGTTCGCTTCGTATTGTCACGACGAAGAAGTCAGCCGTTACCTCACGTGGAATCCCCATTCGACTCTTCAAATAACCGAAGATTTTTTAGCGTTCAAACTGCAAGACCAAGCCAAACCCTTTCATTACGCTTGGGCCATCACCCAAGCTGGGGTGATTATCGGTTCAATCGATGTGGTGGCTCTTTATGAGGACCGCGGATTCGAAGTCGGTTATTGCCTTGAAAGAAAATCTTGGGGAAAAGGCTATATGAGCGAAGCCTTTCATGCCGTCTTGTCCTTCCTTTATTTTGAAGCCGAATATAACTACGCGATCATGAAAGCGGATGTGCGTAACCTTCGAAGCCGGCGCGTCATCGAGAAACAAGGTTTTACGTATGATCACGACGAAGAAGAAGTATTGCCCTTAAAGAAAACGACGGCCATCGTGGCCGTCTATCATCAGGATAAAGAAGATTTTATTAAATGATATTGTTCGTATCCCTGCGCCGATAAGCCCCAGCGTAGAGCCCATTGAAGAAGACGGTGAGATAAGCGATGAGAAGATAGCCAATCCAAGCCAAGAAAGAGCAAAGGACCACGCCATTCCATCCGCCATTGCCCGAAAAAACCGCATTGGAAGAAATGAATAAGCCATAGTTGAAGAAATCAACGGCCCAGAAGCCTTGTTGCCATACCACATTTACGAGGAGTGAGAAGGCGAAGAAGAATAAGGGATAAAGTTGCCAGAAGACCGGGTGCTTCCATTTGACGGTGCCCTTTTCACCGAAAAGAAGATAATCCGCTAGATAAAGCGCAGGGAAGATGATTTTGCTGAAAAGCATGATGTTGATGTCGCTGCCTTGGAAGAAATTACCGCCTTTGGCCCAGATATCAATCGCGTAGACGACCAAATCAAAGAGGGTATAAGACAACGAAGCTAAGAGGATTGGACTCCAAACGCCCGGGACGACGCCATTGGTTTTCTTGGGTAAGCCGATCGCGTTGGCGATGACTTCAGCGAAAACGACAATAAAAGCCACGAGTAAAGTTTGGCAATCGAAATAATAAAAGCTCCGGAACCATTCCAAACCCCGACTGCGGAAGGAGTAAAGGAGGTAGACGGCGTAACCCCCAATGATGAGCAAGAGGAGGCGGTAGAAGAATGCAAGAAAACGATTTCGGACTGCCATACCGCGTTATTGTCTACCTTTTCAAGTTAATTTCAAGGGTAGATAATAGAGAGCTATGAAAATAATCCTTAGCCTTTGCGATGAGGAATATCCTCATCAAACGATTCGGGAAGTCCGTGAAATTTCTCGGGCCCTCGTCAGCGATGGCCATGGTCACTTCGCCGTTCACCACGTTGTCCGCAACGATCTCTTTGGCCATTTCGATTATTTTGAGACCCCAGGCGGCGGCATCGACAAGGGTGAAAACCCTGAACAAGCGGTGGTCCGCGAATGCCGAGAAGAATTAGGCTACGAGGTGAGAATCCTTGCAGAAATCGGCTATGTTGATGATTTCTATAACCTAATTGGCCGAGAAAACCATCAGCATTACTTCCTTTGCCTCCGCGAAGGAGACTATTTAGGGAAGCATTTCGTCTCTTCAGGCGACAGCATGATTCAGGAGACACTCTGGCTTCCGTTAGAGGAAGTCATCGCTCGTTATGAAGGCGTTCCCGAAGGAAAACTTCCAAATTTGGTGAAAGCCCGCGAACTTCCCATTTGGAAAGAAGCTCTTCACCAGAGCCAGCAGGCTTTGAAATAACTTGCGGAATGTCGCGGAGTTGAGTAGACTATTACCCGCTGGCGGATATGGTGAAGAGGTTTAACACAACCGGCTGTGAACCGGCCATGCGTGGGTTCGATTCCCACTATCCGCCCCAGACAACAAAAACAAGCCCTCGTTGAGGGCTTTTTTTCTGGGGCGATAGTGGGAATCTTCATGGAATTCTTCACAGATTTTCTTATAGAAAAAGAGAATAAAAGGTCTTGATATCTTTTTTCCATTTTCCAAAACAACGCGAGCCGCTCTGCTCTCTTTGATTTTTACTTTCTAGGGCATTTTCTCCCTTTTCTTGTCTATTGATAAATGGAGGTTCTTTCATGGAAAATCAAGGCATAGAGAACGAATTTTTGCTCATTAAAAAATTAAACGGGGTCTTGGTTTCCACCCTAAAAGGGCCTTTACGAGAATTCGTGCATTTTCTTTTTCCGGGGCAGGAAGGGATTCTTACTTGTCAAAAAGGTTATCTTCATGAAAAACCTGATCTCATTTTGACTCTCAACGGAGAAATCAAATTTATCTCGGTTAAAAGCGGTCGATCCATTTCTGTTCACGAAGAATCCTTGACCACAATTATTCCTTTTTTGAGGTCGCTCGGTGTCGATAACCACATTTTAAAAACAATCGTCTACTTCCATTACGGCGACGGGACTCTCGATGGGACTGGTCCGACGCGTTTCACTTCCAACGATTTGCGGCGGGTCATGAATTCTTATTTTTTAGAAGCGAGCCATTATTTGTCGAAAAAGGAAATTGTCTTTCCATGTTTGGAACGCTTTGTTTTCCGTGGCCTCGAAATAAACGGTAGGAGGGTTGACGCGGTTTATTATGGCAATGATGTTCGAGCCGCTTTTGCTTCTCGCGAGGAAATCTTTGCTTTGTTCGCCCGCTCGGCTCGTCGTCATACAGGGACGATCAATATCGGCCCTTTTACCTATCAACCTGCCGTGAGGAACTTTTATGGATATGGGAATGAAGAAAAGCGGCGGAATGAATCCGAAATTAAATGGCGAGGTCTCTATTTTGATTTGGGCGAAATTCGGAAACGATCGCTGACTTTCTCAAAGCGTTCGGAACCAACTGGTCCTTTGTTTGATCCCTTGTGCTAATGAAGTGGGGGTGGTTTTGTTCTTTCGACACAACGCAATTCATTGGGGAACTCGCTAAACTATTCGCTGGGGCTGGAAAGTAGACGTTTTATGATTAAAAAATCACATTCTCTATTGCTCTTATCGGTCTCACTTTTGACCCTTTCCGGCTGTGGCGCTCTTCGTGGCGTTTCTTCTCTTACTTCGATTTCATCGACGGGTAATTCTTCCTCGGATACTTCCTCTTCTCATGACAGTTCGAGTACTTCGTCAGCTGAATCTTCTTCCTCCGCGTCCTCTTCGACAAACACATCTTCTTCGGGAGAAGACTCTTCTTTTTCGAGTAGTGGAAGTTCCTCGCCCGCTTCTTCCTCTGCTTCGAGCAGCTCTTCTTCGAGTTCGAGCAGTTCTTCTTCTTCGAGCTCCAGTAGCTCCTCTTCGAGTTCGAGCAGTTCAAGCGCTTCCTCTTCGAATTCCAGCAATTCGTCTTCAAGTTCAAGTAGTTCTTCATCGAGTTCGAGCAGTTCCTCTTCAAGCTCGAGTAGCTCGTCTTCATCGTCAAAGAGTTCGTCTTCCTCTTCGAGTTCGAGTAGTAGCAGTTCCTCTTCTACCCAATCCTCCTCAAGCACGTCGAGTAGTTCATCCATCGTCTTATCGGCGACGCCTTTAGCGGAGAGCATTGGACTCCGTTGGACTTCGAAGACCTCTGATACCGCCTATTCGCTTTTTTATAAACTCAGTTCCTCGAGTAGTTATCTTTCCGTTGATTCTTCTTTAATCGAAGGGGATTCTGCAAGGATTTTGGGTCTACAAAGCGGAAACTATGATGTGAAAATTACTGGGAAAACGAGCGGAGAAACGGCTTTGATCACTAATCTAGCGGTTACTTCATATGACCGAAGTGGCTACGCTCATTTTGGGACGGGCTATAGCGGTGGCGTTGGTGCCTATAATGATGATGGTAGCTTAAAAGCGAATGCCGTTATCGTGACGGTGGATGACACGACGAAAAATACGGTTACGGCCACCCTCGGAGGTAAAACCTATACCGGATTAGTGGCGATCCTCCAAGCCCAGAGCAAATCTTCTTATCCTTTGGATGTCCGGATTAAAGGGACGATTACGACCAATCAGTTCCAAAGCAAGAGCATTGCTTCAGGATATCCTTATGATGATCCGACGTATTATGAAAACACCCTTGAGACGAAATATAGCGAGAACCTCAAAGGATTGACTGTCAAAGCCCTCGGCTCTTCTAGCGCTGAAACCTATTGGAATAAAACCGTGAGTGCTTCCGCTTCCTCGGGGTACGCTTTTAGTTACAGCAAAGTGACTTCGACGAAGAGCACCGATAGCTATTTCAATATGTGCGACGTCAGCGGCGCCACGAACGTGACGGTCGAAGGCATCACCCCGGATGCCACGATTGAACAATGGGGTTTTACTTGGAGCAAAGGCAATTCGATCGAAGTCCGCAATCTTTTATTCCAAAACAACGTTGAAGATGCTTGCTCCTTCCAGGGTGGAAGTAATAGCAACATGGACTTCCATAACTTCTGGCTCCATCATTGCCGTTTTAACCGCGGCCTAAACCATTGGGATCTCACTTATGAACAGGATAAGGCTGATGGCGATGGGGAATTCGATATCAAATATCTTCATAACATTACTTCCGACCACAATATCTTCTACAACTGCCATAAGACGGGTTTAATTGGTGGCAGCGATAGTGCTTATACGGAGAACGTAACGTTCCATCACAATAAGTATTGGAAGTGTTCGTCTCGTCTTCCCTTAGGTCGTCAGGCGAACATGCATTTCTACAATAACTATTATCTCGACTGCACGACTTGCCAAGACATCCGGGCCAATGCTTATTGCTTCAGTGAAGCCAACTATTTCTCCGGTTGTAAGAATCCCCAACTTGTCACGACCGATTCGACTTATAAAGGCACGGCGATTAAGTCCTTTGGTGATGTTCTAGTGAGTTGTGGGACTTCCAAAGCAACGGTGGTCACCGACCGAAGTAAAGAAGTGACGAATTCCTGCAAGCCTGATGGCACGACGGATTATTCTTCTTTCACGACTTCAAGTTCGTTATTCTACTATGACGCCACAAACAAAAAGAGCAGCGTGTCGCTGCTCCTAGAGGCGAAAGACATTCCGAGTTATGTCGAAGCGAACGCCGGCGTCTTCTCTTATTGAGGGTAGAAGGGGCACTTTGCTTTTAAACAAGTCGGGTTTTGCGGAGAGAATTCGCATTGGAAAGGGGCGATCGTCATTTTAATGTGGTAACGTTCTTCGACGAATTTCGCGGCCTCAGTAATGGATAAGTAGGCATTGCGTTTGCAGCATCTTGGTCCTCCGATATCGCCGATTTTCTCTAAGGCTCGGGAAGTCAGATGCATATTGTCCTTATAATAATCGCTATCGCTTAATGGTCCGGTGCCATGGATGATGGATAAAGCCGCTCCAACCGAAGCCGCGCTCCCGCAAACACCCCAATAGCCGCAAGTTGCCCCAGGCATAAAATAGGCTCTTTTCTCGAGTTCATCGAGCGCTTTCGGCAGATCAATCACTCCACCCGCATTTTGATACGCCCTTAAGAAAGCGGAGCCATCGAGCATATGATGCTCGGGTCCATGCATACTGACGAAAGGAAGATGCATCAAGTGTTTTGCGATCGCAATCGGGTCGGTTCCTTCTTCTTTGAGGGCTGCCGCTTTGATGAGATCGGCTTTTTCAGTGAATGAAGCCATAAGAAATCCTTCTTTAGAAGCACCTTAGCACCGTTTCTTGGATAAGAAAAGAGCTAAAGGAAGATCCTTTAGCCCTGATTTGCGGAGATATTGCTTTTAAGCAATTAATCCTTCGTAGCCGTATCCCGTTGCGGTAATCGCGTTTTTCAGTTCTTCTTCGCTCAAGGGACGGTTCGACGTGATGACCGCGGTGCCCTCAGATAAAGACACTTCGACTTTCTTGACGCCATTCACGGCTTCAAGACCTTCGCTAACGTGTTTCACGCACATTTGACACATCATCCCCGAGACTTTGACTTTGGCGGTATAGGCTTCTTTTTTATGACCAAACATTTTCTTTTTTATCCTTCCTTGGATAAGACTAGTATAGTCCCTGTTTCTTTTCGGAGTTCAAAAGACGCTTTCGGGTATCGAAATCTCGAGACTTATCATCTTCATAATGATGAAAAAGAAAAAGATGAACCTCGCCTAGTTCATCTTTCTCAAACGAATTAACACCCTTACTATACGACATCATTTTTTGCTCCTCAAGGGTCAAAGGTTGAGCCAACAAAAATTGTGGCTTCTGATGGGTGTTTTTGACTATATACTTTTTCACTCAAAAAAAGAAAAGGCCTCAGGTTGTCCTGAGGCCCATAGGATCAATTAATTGTGTTTTTTCTTGTGGGCGATGAACAACCATCCGACGCTAGCGGTTGCTAAGGCGATCAAGGAAATTGCGATGATACTGGGGGTGTGCCTTCCCTCAAGATTAATGATTGCGGCTTGGCCGTTTCCGTTCGAGGGGTTACGTCCTAAGGCGTCTGTGTAACTATCCGTTCCGTATTTGTTTAGGATGTAATCGTACTTTGCAAGTGCGTCGCCTATGTTCGAACCTGAGGCTATGTTATATTTTGTGCTGTCGTATTTTTTCAAGATTTGGGCGCCAGCAGCATTGGTCGGAGAAGCGGAGATAGAAGCCCAAGAAGCGCCTTCTTCGAATGAAGGACTGTTGATTCCCTGACTATCGCAGGTGAGATGGAGCAAGAAATTCTCCGCCCATTCTTCCGCTGACGTGTTCATTGCTCCTAAAGTATAGATTTCGATGGCGGTTTGAGAACCTGTGTAGGTTGTGAATCTGGGGCTTGAAATATTGTATTGGAGTTGAAGAGTCGTATCGCCGACGTTCGTTAAGGCCCAGCCTGATGAATAGGATAGGGTCCACGAAGCCGAATTATCGACGGTTGAGGCAGAGAATGAAATACTTTTAGCCGAACTGGAGGAGATAAAACCCGAATCCGTGTAGAAGGCATAGGAACCCGAAGTCGAACCGGGAACGAGAGTGAAAGCAACCACGCCAGCCGTGGCGCTTGAAAACTCTGAGCCGTTGAATGTCGCATCAATTGCGGTTCCATAGTCAGAACTCAACGCACCCATGACTTTACTTTTGCTCTTATTGCCGAATGCGTATTTTTGGCCAAGGATAAGGCCGCTTGTTGAAGTGACTTCAACGTAGTTGCTGACGAATGACAAAGCAATCGTTTTCTCGACTGTTTTGTTGGTTGCAATAGCGGAAATGCCGACGTTAATCGATCCGGCAATGCCTTTGGGAGAAACGGTAATCGTGCCTTTACCGTTGGTATCCGGATCGCCCACGACAATGGTGCAATAGTTCGATTGCTCGGCAGTTAGTGCATTTGTTAAGCCGACCAAAACATCAGAATCGAAATTGGCGATTGTGTAATCAATGGCAAATGAAGAAGCGGTTTTCGAAATTTGAGCGGAGGATTGAAGTGTTAACGTTGCGGCGCCGATGGTGACGGCGACATCCGCGGTATCCGTCGTTGTGCCTTCGGTGATGGTGACGTGAAGTGTTGTGGCGCCTGCCGCTGCGCCTGTGATATGCAAATTTCCGCCACTGACTTCGCCTGTGGCGATGGTCGAATCGTCAGAAACTACAGTGTAGATGGCGGCACTCGTGTATCCGTTGGTGGTGATGGCGAGCGTCGAGCTTCCATTTTCGATGATGGTGGCTGACGTTGCGATCGAAAGGAAGTGGGTTATTGGTTCGACGTGGACGGTGACGATAGCGGTCTTCTGGATGCCGTTTTCAACATACGTAAAGGTGACATCCTTGTCTTCGGCTATGGTAGGGTCGGTTAACGAAAAAGCCGAGGCCTGGCTATGCGAGAGGCCGGTGTGATCTTCGGCAGTCCATTCAACGACATGCGAAGTCCCGCCTGTTCCACTATATCCAACGGTAAACTGGGCGCCGGTCGGATCGAAAGCCTGTCCATTGGTGTAAGCCGTTTTATCTAAAGAACCGCTGATGTAGGCTAAAGTGCTATAAGAATTGAGACTCTCAATCGTAGAATCCATGAGTTCGAAGCCGTTGTAATAGGCCAGAGTGCCCTTCACGCCGATATTGGCGCCAATGATTGCGTCAGAATACTTAAAGGCGCCCCAATCGAGGGTCGATGACGAAGAATTATAATAAATTTGGCCGGCATTCGTTCCACTGTAATCATCAGCCACTTTGAACGTATTTGTGGCACTCGTTGGTTTCGTTGAAACGACTCCGCTAAGATGATAAGCTCCAATAATTGAGTTCCCACTTTTTGGAGATGAATAAGCGCTATTCAGCGTGGCCAATGCTTCGGCTGGAGTGCCTGAGTCATTGAAAACGGTGAATGTTTTTCCGGTGCTATATGTGCCCAAATATCCCAATCGCAGCGTATATGAACCTGTGGCGTTGGGGAAAGAATAAGGTTCTGAAACATCGGCATATTCAGTAGCGCCAGGAGCTTTGACTTGAATGTTCATTCGGTCAAAATCGCTGACAGTGCTTCCATCACTGAGAGTGGCGGTAATTGTTCCGGCATTCGCTTTTATGACGGCGGTATTAACGAGGTAGTTGGTATTAGGACTTCCAGCCCAAGAAACGCTGGAGCACGATAATTGATCGATGGTTAAACTGATATCAAGCGGGCCGACAGTTTGACTTCCATTCGTGACCGTCAGAGTTCCTGCAATTGGCGTAGACGTCACCGCTTTTGGCTTGAAATAGGCTGAGGCTCCTACGAAAGAGGTTACGACGGTTGCGTCTTCTCCGCTTCCAGATAAAAGATCGACGTAATCGTTGGCGGCAAGTACCCACGTGAATGTCGGATTTGTGGAGAAATTATCGCTGGTTGCGTCGAGTTGGAAAATGCCATCGTTGATGTGATGGGTGCTGGATAAACCCTGTGTTACATTCACTGATGGTTCTGTACTAACACTTTCGTAATGAACGACAAGCGAAGTCAACTGAGAACTTCCAGATCCGCTGCTGGTATCAATGTTAAAGAAATAATATTCCCCGCTTTTCGGCGCGGAGAAAGTTTCGGATATTGCACCGGTGACGGAAACGGTACTGTCACTGCTTGTGGCAGCGGCATTCGTCGCGAAATAACACTTTGTTGCACCAGTAGTAGTGCTCCAAGTTGTTGTAAGACTTGTGATTTTGCCTGGAAACGCAACGTCGTTCCTTAGGTAGCCAGCCTTCTTATTCATTTGAAAATAAGTGTCTGTTTTACTTTGTCTATAAACGCCCTGATAGCCAAGCGTCATCGTCGTTGTGCCACCAGAAAGATTGTCGATTGTGTAATTGTGGGTTCCGGTCGCGGTATATGCGATAGTTGCGTTGTACGACACGCATAATTCGATGCTGCCATTAATCGTCGCTTTCCCTTCGGATGCTGGACTAAAAAATAGTTTTCCCCCAGCGAGGCCGACCGCGCCCAAGCCCAATGCGCAAAAGCCAATAACCCAGCGTTTTTTCGTTCTTTTCATAATCATTATGTTCTTTGATCCCAGCTCAGTCTTGGATCTTGCGCTGTGACACTATTGAGTTTTCTTGAACATCAAAAGCACGTGATGGGGATACTGCCGCATCGCTAAGCTTGGAGATTGACCACAAAAATTAGGTTTCTGCGCTTATCGAGCCCCCAAGGCTTAATCGCAGCAACAACACCATAAGGATACATAAAAACATTGCTGGTGTCATTTGTTTTGTTAATTTTGAAAAGGTAAACTTTTAGTAAATGTTAAATAAATGTTAACGCAATGATTGGATTTATCGATGGAATTTTCTTTTTTGGATTTGAGAAAGTTTCCTAAATTAAAATTAACGATTTTGCAGTTTCGTTTCTTTTTTAGATCCATTGAAGATTTTGGGAAGCCCGTGAATGGTTGTGACAACGATATTAAACAAAAAAGAAACTCAAAAAAAAGGACCGCTTGCGCGATCCTTATCTGATATTCTCTAAAATCGAACTTTAGGCGTGCTTACGACGGCGGAAGTAGAAATAGGCTCCACCAGCAAGGACGGCAATAGCAATAATCACAACGAGCACTGAAGAACTATCAGAGTTTTCGCTTAATAGTATGGCAACGCCGGATTGAGCGGTGATTAAGGAAGCAATCTTAGCCATCTTGGCGGCGCAAGTAACGGAGCCGCTACGATAAGAAACGGTGGCTGATTTAATGGCGGCACTTGCGTAATCGTAGACAGTGATGGCATCAACGAGCCCTTTAACTGTTGCATCAGCCTCGTAATCGGTTTTCAAAGTATCAAGGGCGGCTGAGTAAGTGCAAGCGTCGGCTTGCTCGATTCTTGCAGCTAAGCCGTAGGCCTTGCCGTTGTTAGATGCCGTATCAACGGCTCCATAAATACGGACGCGAAAGATGTCAATCCATTTAGTCGTAGATGGTTGGGAGAATGTAATTGTGATGTGTCCAAAAGTGGCGGAGGCCGGGGCGAAGGAGTAAGCAACTTGAGAAGACGTTAATGTTTGAGCTGTTCCGATGGTGGTACCTTCGATGGCAACGGACAAAGTTGTGGTTCCGCCAGCGCTTGCGTCAACTACGACTTTGGTGATTCCTAACGCACCGGAGATATATGGGATTCCAGAAGTGAATGTGCAAGTTGTGCACGGGAAAGAGGAGCTTCCTAGAGCAAGATCGGCGGTGTATCCTGCATCGAAGTAAATACCGTTATTAGAGCAGTTTAAATCCATTGTCCAAAACAGATTATCTTTGGTGATGGTTTGCTGCTGTTTCCCGACTGCAATATTACCAGTTATAGGTGTGCTGGTTGTTCCTTTTTCCGAAGTAAATCCAAGACCGCTTCCGAAAACGGATTGCCATTTCGGGGTTTCTGTAATGGTGACATTATACGTTGTCGTGGCTGTTACCGATCCTTCAGTATAAGAAACGGTTACTGTTTTTGTTCCAATATCAGTATCGGAGAAAACGTGGGCATCGTAGTTTGTTGTGAACCCAGAAGAAACGGTTTTGGTGTTATTATCAGTGTCTTTGGCAGTTAAAACGAGACCTGCACTAGAGAAAGTTTCACCGCCCTCGTATGAAGTTGCGTTGGCTGCAGTGGCAATAGAAACGCTGGCTAACGTTCCGAATGTAATGTCTGAATAATACTCAATTTTGTTAACGTCCATGCCATAGTTAGAGCCAATAGACTTATTTGTCCAATTATATGTGAATTTGTAATAACTAGCTGCGGCCCAAGCGGTTCCGGAAGTAGGCGTCCACGTCATACTGGTCGCAACCGTTACGTTGCTGACCGTATCTAGCAACGTCGTAAGGGCAGAATCAGAATAAACAGTTAATTAAATACTGTTCATTGTAAAATTGGTCGTATTGGACGAAATGTTAGCAGCCGAAAGAGTAATTTTCGTAATAGCCGATGAAACGGCAGCGCCAGTTGCCATTGTCGATTCTTTTGCAACGCTTGCGGTGGTTGCTTTTCCACCAACTCTCATGTATGCCCATGAAGCGGAATTATTGGCGCCGCCATTTATTGAACAATCGGTGCCGTATGTCCACGTATCAAGATAAGAGTTATGAGATGTTGTTTTGGCGGTAAAATCCCAAGTTTTAGATACCGCTTCAGTAGCACTTGTCTTAACGGCCGCTTTTGTGGCAACAGCGACGGCCGCTCCGCCGGCGATCACCATGCCTAAGCTGGCAAACGCTACTAAGAATTTGTTAGTCTTTTTCATACTAAAAAGTGAATCCTCCTTGAATAAAGACTTTTATCGTCTCGTCATCGTGGCCCTGTAGTGGTAGATGGCCGTTCTACTTAATCCTGAAGTAGAAGTGAAGAGAAGCACTCGATTACTTTGACGTTTTTTTTCTCTTTGAGGTCGGAGTGCCATTGATCGTTAGGATTCCATGGAACTTCATACTGAAAAACAACGGAAAAGTCTTTTAATTGACAACATAATTATTCTAGAGAATAAGGCTGTTTGCAACGAGTTTAAGTATCTTTTCTAGATGCTTTAATATACGTTTATTGACGAAGAATAGATATCACAAATTGAAACCTAAATATTGAAAAGCAGGTATACAAGAAAAACCCAAGCTTCCGGAACTTAGGCCACTTAATCGACTTGAAATTAAGATTAGGCTTCCTTCTTTTTACGAGCGTGGATTAAGGCTGAAGTAGCGGTAAAAGAGAAATCAAAGCCGGGATGTAAAGAAGATTATTGGCTGATGATTGTTTAGCAACGCCACTGGCACCAGGAACCGCACGAGCTGGGAAAACGGGCGATGAAGTCTTCCCCCGACGGTTCAGTAAAGAAGCCACTAACGGGCAACTCGGAAGGAACAAAAGTCTTCGTAATTGCGTAGATATTCTTGTAAAAAAGAATCGTTTTCAACTGAATCGATATTGTCGATCAACTTGTCAATTTAAAAATAATGACTCTCGTGCGCGGTGTTGGTGAGAAACGCCCATTCAATCGCGGCATCTGACGATTTCTTTGCATTTCAGAAGCAAATCCAGAAGTTTTTCGGCCTTCTGGAGGGCGTTTCAGGGCACCGGAAATTGAGCGAAAAAGAACTCTTCCAGCCCGAAAGCTGGCACGGCAACGCCGTTATGCACAAAACCAGACGGGCCCAGAAATTACCAACACGTGCACGAGAGTCATTAAAATATAAAAATACCATTTTTTATCAATAAGTTTTAATTACGTCGATTTTATAACGTATATAGGAGCAAATGTGGGGTTGGAGACCCTCACCACGTCGACGTTTTCGGGAATCCGTCACCGAAATTGAGGCCCGTCCCCGTTATTCTGCCTTGCGAGCGAGAGGCGTTCTTCGGTGGCCTTAAAGGCGCGGAAACGCGGATGTCTTGCGCAATTGCGCATGGGGCGCGCCCTTTTTGACCATCACCTCTCATTTGCTCCTATATACGAATTTTATAGCACAAAACCCTTTTGTTAATAACCTCATTTAACATGTCAACAAAAACAGGGAAAGTCTACTTGTCAAGATGGACAAGTTTCAGCCTTAGTGCATTGAGCACAACGCAGATTGACGATAACGCCATCATGCCCGAAGCGATCATCGGATTGAGGTCTAAAGGATAACTGGCGTAGTGGAAGGCGCCCGCGGCAAGAGGGATGCCAATGCAGTTATAGAAGAATGCCCAGAAGAGATTCAGTTTGATGTTATTGACGACTTTGTGGGATAAGGTAATCGCCGCTACAAGATCGTGGAGCGAGGAATTGACCAAAACGATATCCGCGGAATCGATGGCAATATCCGTCCCCGAGCCAATCGCGATACCGACATCGGCTTTTTCAAGGGCAGGGGCATCGTTAACCCCATCGCCAACCATGGCGACGATATGGCCTTGTTTTTGAAGATCATCAATAATCGCCAATTTGCCCTCGGGCTTAATCCCACTATAGACGTGGGTGATGTTAACGCTGTCGGCTAAAGCTTTAGCTGAGGCTTCGTTATCGCCCGAGACGAGATAAACCTCATAGCCTTTAGCCTTTAAGGCGCTGATATCCTCTTTGGCTCCGTCTTTCATTTCGTCGGCTAAAGCGATGACTCCGCCATACGTGCCATCCACCCCCAAATAGGTGAGGGAGGTCCCATTGAAAGAAGAATCCGAGGGGGTCTTGCCCGTAATATCAATGCCGTTTTTCTTTAAAAGCTCCGCATTGCCCGCGACAAAATGATGATTTTCGATCGTTCCCGAAACGCCATAGCCTGGCTCATAAACAAAGTTTCGAACTTCTTTCGCACTATAGCCTTCTTTTTCAAGATAAAGGACGATGGCACCCGCTAAAGGGTGTTCGGATAAACGTTCAAGGGATAAAAGAGCATCCCCAAGAGCCTTATCGTCTTTCTCGGGACGATACGCTAAGACTTTAAGGTGACCGCTGGTGATGGTGCCTGTCTTATCGAAGACCAAGGCTTTGACTTGAGCCAAGTCTTCGAAAGCGCTCGCGGACTTAATTAGGATCCCGTGTTCGGCGCCTTTACCCGTGCCAACCATAACCGCGACTGGTGTCGCTAAGCCTAAAGCGCAAGGGCAAGAAACGACGAGAACCGAAACGCCCATGTTGATCGCGAGGCTCCAGTTCTTTGAGGTGAGACCCCAAGCGAGGAAGACTACTACAGCGATAAAGATAACCACCGGAACAAAATAGGCTGAAACCCGATCCGCGAGTTGGGCTAAGCGGGCTTTGCTATTGGCGGCCTCTTCAACCAAGTGGACGATTTTGTTGATCGTCGTGTCTTCACCAACCTCGCTCACCTTCATTTTGAAGGAGCCCGAAGTGTTGAGGGTTGAGCCGATGACTTTTTCGCCGACTTGTTTGTAGACAGGGACCGCTTCGCCAGTAATCGCGGCTTCTTCAAGATGTCCGTATCCTGACATTATAATGCCATCGCTCGGAACTCGAGCTCCAGGTTTGACAAGGCAAATATCACCCTTCTTGAGATCCTTAGAAAGAATTTCTTTGCTGATGCCATCGACTTCGACTAAGGCGGTTTCCGGCGCCAAAGCCATTAAGTTTTCGATCGAGGAGGTCGTTTTGCTCTTGGCTAAAGCTTCGAAGTATTTGCCTAAAGAAACCAAGGTCAAAATCATGCCGCTTGCTTCGAAATAGACATTCTCGTTATTGCCTTTGCCTAACGCCATCATGATGAAGACATAGAGACCATATAGATAAGAGACTCCGCTGCCGATGCTGATGAGGGTCAGCATCGTCGGATGGCCCTTAAATAAGGAGACGGTTCCTGAGATAAAATAATGGTAATAAATCCCGATGATTGCGCTGGCTAAAGCGAGTTCGATGGCCAGATCAATAATCATCGGAGAGAACATGGGCCAACCCCACATCATCCCCATCGAGAAGTACATCAAAATCAAAAGCAAAACCGCCGCCGATATCAATTTGATTAGAGTTTTGCGCAGATCTTTTCTCCGCTCATTGCGGCGGGCTTTATAAGATTCATCGGCTAAAGGAGAGGCCGAATAGCCAGCATCTTTAACGGCTTTTTCAATGGCTTTATCATCGGCATTCCCGGAAAAAGTCACTTCGAGCGAATTGGTTAATAACGACACTTCAGCTTTATCAACGCCAGGGACTTTCTCGGCAGCTTTTTGAACGTGCATTTGGCAAGCAGCGCAGAACATGCCGTTCACTTTGTATTTCTTTTCTTCCATGTTGGCTTGCCTCCTTTGTTGCGCCTTAATTATCTCCGGCTAAGACGAAAGCGCAAATGATATGACTCCTTTTTTTCTTTTCACCAACAAAAAGCGACCTTTCGTCACTTAATAAGATAGTAATAGGTCAAAGGAGGCTCACCATGACCGCATTCAAATCGTTTTATGACATTCTCGAAACATACCTCGCTTATCCCCTCTGCTTATTGATCGCTTTAGCCGCGGGGTTAGCTCTCGCGGTTGTTTATAAGAGGGTTAAGCGTGGTTATGCCTATACCCGTTTTATGCCTTTGGCCATCGCCATCATTCCGGTTGCGATGGCGGCTTTGGTGGGCTTGCTCAATGCCCGCAATACTGAACTTGAAACCTCCGACACGATCCGCGTTGGCGTGGTCTTGACGGCCGGCGTCGCTTTGACCCGTTTCCGGAGCGACAAATTAGCGATTGAAGACATGATTTACTTGGTCTTGGCCAGTGTCTTTGGTATCGTCTTTGGTATCGGCTACGCCCTCTATGGTGCCTTAAGCGTCATCGCGGTCGTCTTGATTCTTCTCGCCTTCCACGCCTTCAAGTTTGGCGAAGATATGGGTGGGATTTTATCGGTGCGGATTCGGGTGCCTGAAGATTTGAACCAAAGCGAAGTCTTTGAAGCGATCTTCGCCCATCATTGTTTAACCTATAAGCTTCAAGAAGTCCGGACCGTAGAATATGGTCAGCTCTATGAAATTCGCTACGATGTTTCGCTCAAGAAAGGCGAGACGATCAAGCTTTTGATGGATGAAATCCGCGAACATAATGGCAATCTCGAAGTGGTGGTCTCGGACGCCGAAAGGCAGTGAAGATTATGGCGAGTCCCATCGTTAATTTCTGCCGGACCGAGAATAAGTATCCCCTTGAGGAGAAACTGATTCCTTTTCTTGTTGCCGCGCTCAAGGAACATCTCGATGTGGATCCTTACGCTCTCGATAATGGCCATTACCAGGTCAATACCATTTATTTCGATGATGGAGCCAATGGGGTGGTGGAGCGGAGCGTCGCTCATCCGACCTACAAAGAAAAACTTCGCTTAAGAAGTTATGGTGGCAAGAAGCCCATCTATTTCATCGAATTCAAAAACAAATATCAGAGCGATGTCTTTAAGAGCCGGATCATCCTCAGCGAAAAAGAATACGAGGATTACGTCTTTCGCCAAATCGTGCCCAAGCGGAATGGGAAGTATCAGCATGACCGCTTCCTCGATGTCCTTGAAGACTTCATCGCCCGCCATCATGGCATCTATCCCAAAAGCGTCATCCAATATGACCGGATGGCTTTCGTCAATCGGCCCTTTGATGTCTTTTGCCGAGTGACGATCGACACGTCGATTTCTTATCGCCGCGATAACTTTCATCTTAATGAAATCGGTGGCGAACTCTTGCTCCCGCCCCATCAATGCATCTTAGAGATCAAGGTTGGCGAAAGCATTCCCCTTTGGCTTGCCCACGCCATCAATGAACTTGGCATTTATCGAATCCCCTTTTCAAAATACGGAACCTCATTCCTCGACAGTATCCCGAGCGAGATGAAACCCACGCCCCGCAAAAACGAGGTCGAAAAAGAAATCATCATGGCCCGTTCCTGAACGAAGGGCGGGAGACAAGCAACTCCAGCGCCCTTCGTTTTTGTTATACTTAAGGACGTCGGTGCGGAAGGGTGAAAGTCTTGTTAAGGAATCCCCTTCCGTTTTGCGGGGATTTTCATGATTCTTGAAGCTGATGCCTCTTTATCCTCGAGCCTTTTGAAGGCTCTCTCGTCAACCGCTCTTTGGAGCGCTGTTTTGACGTGCTTGGCCGTGATTTTCCTCGGCTATTTCCTCGCCCGAAAGAAGCTCTTGCCACCCTCCGCCTCTCTGGTTCTCAGCAAAATCGTTCTGCTCATTGCCCTCCCTTGTTTAGCCTTCGTCTCGTTCATGGTGGATTTCACCGAGAACGGGGCTCTTGATACTTTGGTGAACCTCTTATTGGGTTTTGCCCTCTATCTTCTTTTTATTCCGACGAGCCGTTATCTTTTCTTCTTCGTCAAGAATCCGAATCAACGAAAAATCCTCGCCCTTTTATTCACCTTTGGCTCTGGCACCTTCTTTGCCCAGCCTTTGCTTGCTTCTTTATATGGTGCTCAGGTCTATAACGATTCCAATCTCTTCAACATTTCCTTCCGGGTTTTCGTCTACTCTTACGTCTTCGTCGCCATCGGCGGGGACAAGATTGCCCCCGAAGCCAAAAGCAAAAAGGAATTAGCCAAAAAGATTTTGCTCAACCCGATTCTTCTCGCCACATTCTTCGGCTTATTGCTCTGGGCGCTTCAAGCGATTCCCGGCTCCCATGAAGCCCAATGGTGGACCGTAAGAAAAGATTGGATCAATCCGAGCGCTACTCTAACCCCCAGCTACGTTCCTTTTTGGCGGATTGATGTTTCGCTGCCGTGGGTCTATGCGGTTTTAAAAGCCCTCGGGGCGTTAGCTTCGCCTCTAGTTTATTTGGCGATCGGTTTGACCTTGGGCGAAAAGAGCATCAAAGAAGCGGCGGCGAATCGATTAGCGTGGCTCTTCGCTTTCTTCCGGATCTTTGTCGGCCCTCTTTTAGTCTTAGGGATTCTTTATGCCCTCGAAGGAATTGCTAAAGCCTGCGCCTACCCGCAACTGATTTCTCTTGCGACGGTTCAAAGCACCATTTTGATGTGGGCGGTGCCCCCGGTGACGGTGGGGGTGGCTTATTGCCTCGAGTTCGATAATGAAAAAAATCTCGCGAGTGACGCGAGTCTTCTTTCGACGATTCTCTTCATTCCCGGTGTCGTGGTTTTCACCCTCTTACTCACCGTGATTGAAAATAGCGGTTTCTTCTTTGCTTAATGATTCTCTTTAAAAAGACCCGAATCTTTGGCTTTCGTTTCGATCTCTTTCTTATCCTCATCATTGAGCGAGGCAAGGAAGGTGGCTTTTCCACCTTGTAAGGCATTTAACATCAACGCGGCAAAGAACTTCGCGGTCGAAGGGTCGGAAGGAAGATCCTTTTTGGCGATGCTGTAGCCATAAGAATCGATGGTCTCTAAGGCATATAGATAGATTTGCCGATCGATAAACGGACGTAAAGAAGTCGAGGTTTGATCCCCATCGTTGTGGTGCCACATTTTTTGCAGGGCTAAAAAGAAATGCTGCGAGGTTTCGCTCCGCTCAGGATTGGCTTCTTCGAAATCGGGCATATGGCGGTAATTGAAAGCGTAGATGACTTCCTCAGGATAGAGAGCGGCTTGTTGACCGATCAGATAAAGATTGTCGGCGATGACTTTCGAGAAATCATCATCCTCTTTAAGACTCTTGAGGGTATAAAGAGTGGCCATCGCTTTGTGATAGGCCTCATCGAGAAGGTTGCTCTTATTTTGAAAATGAACGTAAATCGTCGGTTCGGTAATTCGAAGAAAAGCGGCGATCTTTTTCGTCGAGACCCCTTCGATACCATTTTTAGCGCCTTCGATGATAACGCGATTCAGGATTCTTTCGTCAATATTTCTTAAATTTCTTCGTGCCATTCGAGTCTTTATTGACGGGCTCCCCGCCAAATAAAACGACTTTATTTTAGACGATTGCGTAAAATTCACAACACATTTTCTTAGGAGTTTTCAAAAAAGCAGGGACTCTTTTGAAAAGGGGTTGCGCGCGCTTCGAGATGGATTAAAATACAATCATGAACATCTTATTCCTTCTTTTACCGAAGAATCAGGTCGATTATCTCTTCGAAGATTTCACGGTTCGCCAAGCCCTCGAAAAGTTGGAAGGAAAACGCTATTCGATGATTCCGGTCATTAACCGGAAGACGGGCAAATACGAACGCTCGCTCATGGAAGGCGATTTCCTTTATTACCTCACCAAAAATCATCTCTCGTTCAGCGAACTTGAAAAAATGAATTTGCAAGATGTGCCCGCCTCACGCGACATCCAAGCGGTGGGAGTCAATTGCCAAATCAAAGAGCTCTACGACAAGATCATCGATCAAAACTTCGTTCCGGTCGTGGATGATAACGGCGTCTTCATCGGCATTGTCACTCGTCGAAGCGTCATGCGGACATTGCTTCCGGATTCTGGCGCGCCGCAAAAGTAATATCGCTCGCAAATCCCCTTTAAAATGAAAACCAACCGCATCTTCCAATCCGGTTGGTTTTGTTTTTTAGAGCTTCTCAATCAAGGCCACGCTCTTCTGAAGAGCATCGCCCTTGTACGATTCGACCTCGCCATCATCAACGAGCTTAGCTAAGGAAGGATCGATTGGGAGTTCATCGAGTAAGGGGACCCCATAACGCTCGGCGACTTTGCTCAGATCGCCAGCGCCGAAGACATCGATCTTTTCACCGCAATGAGGGCAAGTGGCATACGCCATGTTCTCAACGAGACCGAGAATGTTGATTTTCATCATCTTCGCCATGTTGACCGATTTCTCGACCACCATGCTGACTAATTCCTGAGGCGAAGCGACAACGATGACGCCATCGACCGGAATCTGCTGGAAGACGGTGAGCGGAACATCGCCCGTGCCTGGAGGCATATCAATGAGAAGGACCTCCATCTCGCCATAGATGACATTGCTATAAAGCTGCTGGACCAAACTCGAGATCATCGGTCCGCGCCAGACGATCGGAGTGGCGGGCGTATCGACGAGAAGATTGGCGGACATGATTTCGATGCCGCCTTTCGTCTTGCCCGGATAGATGCCACTTTCATCGCCAACCGCTTGATAATCCTTTAAGCCAAAAGCTTGGGGGATCGAAGGACCGGTGACATCAGCGTCAAGGATCGCGACCTTATGACCCGCTCGGGCTAAAGAAGCGCCCAAAAGCGAGGTGACCATGCTCTTGCCAACGCCGCCTTTGCCAGAGATCACGGCAATCGTTTTCTTAAAGGAAGAGGACTCGTGGAGTTTCAGTTTCTCGATTTTGCCGCGGCTCGGGCAATGCTCTTCGTCGCAGCCATCGCATTCGTGATTACAATTTTCTTCGCTCATAATTAACCTCGTTGACGATTATACAAACTCGAACGGCGAAAGTCATTGAATACGATAAGGGACTTGACAAGCAGTGTATGATATCTCCATGACCTGGAACGATGTTGGCTCTATAGCCCTTGATACCTTACTGGACTCCCTCAAAATCCTCGGGATGGCCTTCGCCATTTACCTCTTGCTCTCCTTCTTTGAAGACAAGATCGCGGCCCTGCTCGAAAAGAATAAAAAATACGGCCCCTTATTTGGTGCGTTAAGCGGAGCGATTCCTCAATGCGGCATCTCCGTGGTTGGGGCGGACCTTTATACCAAACGCCATTTGACGATGGGCACCCTCGTCGCCATTTTCATCGCCTGTTCGGATGAGGCCCTTCCGATTTTCTTTGGTTCTTTTAACAGTCAAAAATGGTTTATGGTGTTTCCCTTATTGGCGATCAAAATCGTCGGGGGCGCTTTCGTCGGCTTCATTGTCGATTTGATTAATAAGAAAGATGATGAAGAAGTGGTTGAGCATCTTGAAAGCTGCTCGGGAGACGTGCAATGCCACCATGGCTGCTGCGGGCATGAGATCGAAGGGGAAGGCCCTTGGCACGAACATTTGATCCATCCGTTACTCCATTCGCTAAAAATCTTCGCCTACGCCTATGTTGTTTCTTTTGTCTTCGGCCTCATCATGCTGTGGGTTACGCCTGAAGCCATGGCCAATTTCTTAACCAGCAATCATTGGGTATCGCCTTTATATTCTGTCGTGATTGGTCTCATTCCGAACTGTGCTTCCTCGGTCTTGATTTCCGATCTTTATCTTAATGGTGCCTTGCCCTTTGGCGCTCTCGTTTCAGGCTTGGCGGTCAACGCGGGCTTAGGACCGATTTACCTTTTCAAAGGCAAAAAGAATCTCAAAGAAGCGTTCCTCATTATGGGGATTTTGCTTGTGAGCTCGCTCGCTTTGGGTTATGCCTTTATTTGGGTTGGCTTATAAGGAGGCTATCGTTATGCCAGAGAAAAAGAAAACCAATACCGCAACGAATTCAAAGAGCAACCGGACGGGCGAAGATATCGACATGCTGCACGAAAAGGAAAGCGATCCCGAGAGTTCAAGCGATTACGGGAATGAGGCTTATAAGGATAATTATGACGCCGCTTAATCTCAAAAAACTGAGCGTTTGGGGCGACCAGCTTTCCTATAATTCGACGTTGCGAGAGCTATTGGATGCTTTTATCGAGGAAGCCGTGACAAGCAATCACGAGATTCTTCGCCATGATTTTAAAGATTTAAAAATCAAACCCTGCAAAGACTGCGGTGGTTGCTTCCAAAAAGAAGTGCCTTGCGCCTATCTCGATGACTTTAATGACGTGGCAAGCGATCTTATGATGAGCCAAGATCTCGTGATCTTCGCCGAAGGAAGTTTTTCTTCTTCGCTTTTAGCCGCCCTCAGCAAAGCCGTGGTTTTCGAAGAAGCCCCAACTCCGTTGGCCTTAGAGAAAATCATCTTGGTGTATTTGGGGAGCGAAAAAGAGCTTCAAAAACAAATCCAGCGTTATTTTGCAGGGATTTTGGAATTAGCGCCGGATAGCACCAAAGTCCTTCGCTATGAAAAAGACGATCCGAAAGCTCTCGATGGTGTCAAAGAGTTAGGTCGGAATTTATAAAGATTTTATCGCATCTAATAGAGTCTTGATGGCAAGATAATCTTTTTCGATGCTCGAGGCCTCAATACTCGGAAAGTGGACGAATAAGGCGGGGATGCCACTCGCAAGATCAAGGTAATAGACTTCGTTGCAGATGTAGCGTCCCGGATCGAGACTCAAATCGACCATGATACCTTTTTGAGCAAGCGCCGCTTGTAAGGGGGCGAGTTCTAGAGTGGTGCTCAATTGTTTCGAAGCTCCAGGTAAAATCGCTTCGCCCATCTTGCGGACACCATCGTTATCGAGATGGAGGGCATTCATTTCGTTATAAGCATTTTTCTCTAAAGAGATATATTTGCGGGATGAGGCGAGCCCCAAACTTAAGATAAAATCGTATTGCTTGAGATTTTTGATGTGATCGAAAGCCGTTTTGGCGCCGGCGTAGCTCACGGGGAGTATGATGACGTCATGGCCTTCATTCTTGAAGGATAAGGCAACTTTTTCAGCTGGATTATCGTGATGCTTCAGGAAGGCCCCGAAGCCGGTGATGAGGATTTTTTTCATTCTTTTCCCCTCCCTTGCCGAAATCTTACGGGCAATTCCTCAAATTGCAATCATTATTCTTGGAAGCGGGTTTCCTAAAGAAACAAACGTAAGAAGACTGGGTCAGTCTTTGCTTCTCGTCACGAGAAGAAAAGAGTGTATATTAGTGGCATGAACGAAGAACAAAAACATCAGTTGATCAAAGACACCTTGAGTGCCGAAGTTAAGAAAAAACTTTACCTCTATTCCTATATTGGTTTATTGCTTTTGGCGATCATCAATATTCTTTTCGCGGCGATTTCTCTCGTCCTCGATAGCAACCTTTCGAGTGACCAGCACGCTTCGATGATTTGCTCTTATGTGGCGTTAGGCTTTGCCGGGCTCAATCTTCTTTTCCTCGCGATCTTGAGCGCTTTCTATTTTGTTCAAGGCGATGAAGAACCTTCCCTCAAAAGAATCCGCGGGGTTTCCTTACTTCGGATTTTCGTTCGCTTCGTCAATTTAGGCGTCGGAGTTTCTTTTCTCGTCTCTACGTATCTGGGCTTAGCAGGCGGAAGTGAAAAATGGTGGAACGCTTTTATCCGGGGCTGGAGCATCGTCCTCATTGTGATTGAAGGGTTGATGTTCCTCTATGCTTTGTGGAAGAACGCTTGGATTAAAGAGAATCCGGAACGCTATTTAACGCCGGTGTATCCGCTCTCAGAAAAAACCACGTCCCTCAAAAAGAAAGAAAGTAACGTCCCGGCTAAGAAAGCTGCAGCGAAGAACAAAACCATCGCACTGAAAAATGATGTGATTGAAGTCCCGGTGGAACCCAGCGAGACGAAGAGACTTCCTTCCGAGAAGAAATAAGATAAAAAATATCCCCTTTGGATTTGACCATCCAAGGGGGATTTGCTTATTTAAGGGGGATTTTGAAGAGCTTTTGGGCGTTGCGATACATCAGATTATGATAAAGACGCCCCGGGAGTTTGACCTTGTTTCGGAGGTAAGCTTCATACATCGGATTACCTAAAGTATCGAGGCCATCAATCGGGTTATCGCTTCCGAACATGATGCGGTCTTCGCCAATATCCATCAAAACCTTTTTGGCAATCTTGATGTCGACCCAGGCGGTGTCGCCATAGACGTTGGGGTGGTTCTTCAAGACTTCGAGGGCCGAATGGTTATCGCTGACGAGTTGCATATGGGCGGCAATGAATTTGAGGTCGGGATATTCCCCGGCGACAAGACCTAAATAATAAACGTCGCTATATTTGTCTTGGGCGGTGTGAACTTGAATTGGAAGATCGTAGCGGCGCGCTAATTCGAAATAGGGTTTGAGGTTTTTGCTGGTGATCCGGAGATGGGATTCGTAGGGATGAAACTTGAGTCCATAGATGTATTGGCGGTTATCGGCGATGCATTTCTCGAGTTCGGGCGTCACGGTTTCGTGGTGGGGGTTAATCCAAACCATCGCCCCGAAACTCTTCGGGTCTTTTTGGACGAACTTCAAAACGGTTCGCAAACCTTGGAGTTGGCTCACTTGGTGGATTCCATATTTATCGACCGAGGGATATTCGGCGCAATCGCAATCCGAAACCAAAGTGAAACCAATAAGGTACTTTTTATTCGATTCCATCAAAAGATTCTCGGATTCTTTGATGGTGGGCCAGTGGGCGATATGAGCGTGCGAATCGATAATCATGGTTTCAGTCTAGTCCTTTTTTAAGAACTTATCCGACAAAATGGTCAAAAGACGATTTAACTCCTTTTCGTCCAAACCCCCGTTCGTGGGATTGGGGAAAAGAAAATCCGCTTCTTTGCGGGTGGGTTCGACGTAGCGTTCGTGCATCGGACGGACAGTAGAAAGATATTGCTTGAGGATATGATCCGTGTCATAACCCCGTTCCTTTCGGTCGCGGATGATTCGACGGGCCAAACGAATATCGGCTGGGGCATCGACATAGATGAAATAATCAAAGTATTTCCGGGGTTCGGGAATCACGTAGGCCAAGATCCCTTCGACGATGACGATGCTCGTCGGGGTAAAGGGCGTCGTTTCCTTCTTGCGGGTATGAGTGGCAAAATCAAATTGAGGAACCGCAATCGTTTCGCCACGTTTGATGGCTTTAAGGTGGGCGATAAAAAGTTCTTCGTCCATCGCGGAAGGCGAGTCGTAATTGAGGGCGTCTCTCTCCGCCATCGAGAGATGAGACTGGTCGCGGTCATAAGCATCGTAAGGCAAGATCGACGCGGCATCTCCAAGGTGCTGTTTTAGAGCCGCGGAAAGGAGACTTTTTCCTGAACCTGATCCGCCGCCAAGAGCGATTAAATGACTCATAGCATAATTTTGATGGTGTTTTCATCGGAAAACAACGCTTTTTTACTCGGTTTCAGTTTCCGATAAAACAATATTTACAAAAATTATCGAAATACCGAAAAAAACTTTACTTTTTATATATTGATATATTTTGTTTACAAGAGCTATACTAACCCCCGAGTTCTACAGGGGGGCTCATTCTATGAGAAAACATTCGATTCTTTTTGTAATGGCCATTTCCTCACTTTTGGTCTTGGCCTCGTGCGGTCCAGAAGCTGGAAGCAGCTCTTCCTTATCTTCCAAGAGCGCGGCTACTTCGAGCAGTGCATCAAGCGCCGCCAGTTCGAGCACTTCGTCTTCGGCTTCGAGTTCGTCTTCTTCGGCGTCTTCGAGTTCGTCAAGTTCTTCTTCTTCGAGTTCGTCTTCTTCGATGGATACGGTGATTGCTTCTATCAATGTCGATAGCACTATTCCAGAGGTGAAGGTTGGCGAAAATCTCGATTTGACTTCTTATTGCCATTTCTTCAATGCCGCGAACGAAGAAGTTCCGGCCAAGTCTGTCACAAAGCTTGTGCTTGCCGAAGATTCTTTGAAGAGCAAAGGCACTGGCACTTTCTCCGATGCGAGTAATGTCATGCTTTTCACCGCTGAACAAGCCGGTGATTTCCTCGGCACAGTTTCTTGCCAAGGCGTAGCGGCGGATAAGACGCTTACGGCTAACGTGAGCTTCTCGATCACGGCCAATAGCGATATCACCGCCTTAGCCAAGAAGTGGTCGACCATTCAAGATAACTTTACTTTAACGGCTTCGGTCGGTTTCAATTCGCAAGTCGCCACGCGAACCGCGAATTATATTTCCTATGGCGATGGAAATGGCATCGTTGTCTCGAGCAAAGACAAAGAAGCCTATCCGTTCACTCTCGATAGCAAAGGCACTTTGAATGTCCTTCCGCATGAGCGTGGCGTAGGAAGTGACGTTTTGAAAGAAGCCGCTCCGTTACTTGAGGTGAGCGATAAGACCTTCCGCAATTACCAAGCGTTATCGAAAGCGCTTAAAGGCACCTATTCTTATTTCATCGTTGGCGCTCCGATCGGTCGTATGATGAAGAACCTTGGCTATGAATCGACCTTAATCTCAACGAGCAAAGGCGATTATTACCTTGCGTTCTTAGGCGTGAAGACCACGGGCGATGACTTTGTTTTCACCGCTTATGGCATTTCCATGGCTGGCGCGTTAGCGAGCTTTGGCGATTTTACTTTTAGCGCTATCGGAACTTCTTCGCTCAGCGTTCTTGACCAATATGTCAAGGATGCTAAGGCTCCGGATAAAGTGGATGTCGCTCCGCTCATCAACAAGATTAAGAGTGTTGCCGATGCTCATAACTACACGGTTGATGGCACGGCTGATTTCTATACCATCGATGGCAAGAGCCTTGTCGATTTGAAGAGCGCGATGGCGAGCAATGCTTTTTTGGAGGCTTTTGTTGGCGACATTCGCAAGCCCCGTCAGTTGATACTGACCCCAGATGGCATGTGGATGCATTATTACAACGTTAACGAAGAGCAAGACAACAAATACGATGAAGTCAACTTTGGTTATTTGAACCATACGGATGGCACCGTGTATACCTTCACCATGGAAAATGGCAAGGCCGTTCTTGGCTCTCAGGATATGGATTATTCGACTTACGCTGCGACTAAAGCCCCGTATTGGAATACGTACAAGAAGGGACTTGCCTCGCTTTCTGAAGAACGGATCAACCAAGGCAGTTTGACCGTTGATAGTGGCGTCTATCAATACGAATACGTCTACGATCTCAACCATGGCACGCCCGAGAAAGCGCTAGGGACGAATGCCCTCGATCTTCTCTTCCCGGAATGCTATGACCTCTTCACTTCCTCGAGTTCGGGCACTCCGATCATCGAGAGCGAGAAGATGGCGTTAAGCTATGACGATACGTCGATCACGGTGACGATTTCAATCCCGCTTTATGTGACGGAAACGATTCAAAGTGAATTGCGGATGACACTAAAGACCACGGCGATCGGCTCGACGGTGATCAATGGTCTCTCCGACATCCTTAGTGGTACCTCTGAGGGTGGTGGCGACGATTATTGAGCGTTAAAACGCTAGGATAGGAAAGCTTCTCTTCGGAGAAGTTTTCTTTTTCCTCGGGCTCAAGAAGCATTTTCTCTCTTGCGCTACGACAACTTCCGAGTAGAATTATTCGTGCCTATTGGGGTGTAGCCAAGTGGTAAGGCATCGGACTCTGAATCCGAGATGCACTGGTCCGACCCCAGTCACCCCAGCCAATAGGACCTTATGACCGTTTCGGGAATTCCGAAACGGCCTTTTTTATCGCAAATTGTAAGCGCTTTTTAGTGGATAAATGACACAATTGTGTCTAACATCTTTCCGTTATCCTCAAAAGGGGACAAAAAAATGAAGAAATCAAAAACATTCGCTGAAGCCGTGATGGCGGGAGCCGCAGCAGTAGCCTTAGTTGGATTAGTCTATGCCGGTGGCAATAGCAAGACCATCGATTTAAAAGCGACAAATAACCATAGCATCACGATGACCACATCGTCCACGTTCTGCCCGACAGCCATTGGAGATAATCGGGTTACCGATACCAATTTAGGCTTGTCTTCCAATGGTTATATGTGGATTGGACTTAGCGGTAGCGGTGATGGTGACTCCGCCCCTTCAAAAAACTTAGGCTGGATTATTTATTCCGCTGTAAAAAAATACGACCACTACAGTAACCGGTTCAGCTCAGGTCGATATTTATGCCAACAACATTACTGCGGCTTCTTTTGTTGGTGATACAAATTTAAAAGAGAACGAAGCTAATCTTAAAATGACGATTTCACTTTATGCGAACGGTTATTCAAATGGTCAGCAAGAAGCCGCCTTGGTTACTCAAACGGCTTCTACTGCTGATTTTACGAATGTCCACACGACGATTAATCACGTCTCTTATAAAATTACTGATACCGAAGCGCCGAATGTTGGATTTATGATTTACATCTCTAGCGTTTCTTTTTCGTTTAGTTGCTAATTGGTCATTCATATTAAAAGACCGTTCCTAGCGTTTGAACTAGAAACGGTCTTTTGCTTTATAACACGATTAGGCTTTTAAGATGGCTTTGCAGATCTCGATCATCTGTTTGAAATCTTTTTCTGAGAGATACTCGAAGCGGCCATGGTGGTTATAGCTGCCAGTGCCAAGGTTCGGAGTCGGGCAACCCATAAACGAGAAGGTCGCACCATCGGTGCCGCCGCGGATGGGCTCGTGGCGCGGGGTGATGCCAAGCGAAGCATAAACTTCATCGGCGTGGATGACCGCGCGCGGATCTTTTTCGAAGACTTCGTGCATATTGCGGTAGTCATCTTTTAAGGTCAAGGTAATCTTGGCTTTCGGGTAGCGAGCGCTCAAGAGAGCCTGGGCATGGGTGAACTCGGCTTTCTGAGCTTCGAGTTTCGCTTTGTCGTGGTTGCGGATGATGTAGTGGAATGAGCAACTTTCGGCGGTGCCGTTGAGGGCTAAAAGATGGTTGAATCCTTCCCGTTTTTCGGTCTTCTCAGGCCGCTCTTCGGGGTTGAGAAACGCATCGAATTCGCTGGCGAGATGAAGGGCATTGACCAATTTGCCTTTGGCCTCACCCGGGTGAATCGAAACGCCTTCGATTTCAATATCGGCGTGAGCGGCATTGAAGTTTTCATCTTCGATGATATCGGGCTCCGCGCCATCCAGGGTATAAGCATAAGCGGCGCCAAAGCGTTTGGCATTGAAGTGCTCTGGTCCGCGTCCGATTTCTTCATCGGGCGTGAATAAGAGGCAAATCGGATGGTGTTTCACTTCAGGGTGGCGGACATAATACTCGACGGTGGCCATGATAATGGCTAATCCCGCCTTATCATCAGCACCCAATAAGGTGTTGCCATCGGTGACGATGAGGCCTGTGCCTATATAGTTCTTTAATCTCGGGAAATCCTCTGGCGACATCGAATACTTCTCATTTAAGCGGATCACTCCGCCATCGTAATGCTCGATATAGCGGGGCTTCACGTTGGTGCCCGTGACTTCTAGAGCGGTATCCACGTGGCTATTTAAGCCAATCGGATCAAGGGCGGGATCGCCCGGGACCTTCGCGTAGACCCGGCCGAACTCATCCATTTCGGCTTTGATGCCCAACTCCGCTAATTCTTTGACGAGAAGCTTGCTCAAATTGAGTTCTTTCATCGCACTCGGAGTCGTCGTGCTCGTGTCATCGCTTTGCGTATCAATTTCGCAATAACGGACGAATCGTTCTAAATCTTTGTCCATAAATAAATCCTCTATCAGGGGCTATTCTATCCTCTTCAAAATGAGTTGGCTATGCCAATGCTGAGGTTCTCGTAATTTCCAGAGAAAGAAAAACGAGGAACAATCTTCTCGGTTTTGTTGCTTTTTCGTCGCAGATTTTGTGGCATAATGAACCCAATGAAAAAAACTCAGCGTCTTCTCATCCTTCCTTTGGCTGGTCTATTGGCCTCTTGCCACTTTGGTGTTTCTTCCTCGGTGTCGAGTTTATCCTCGTCTTCTTCGAATGTCTCTTCCTCGACATCTTCCGCGGTAGGAAGTTCTTCGTCTTCCTCGAGTTCTCATTCGACGGCTTCCTCTAGCGCTCCAAGTTCGAGTTCATCGTCTTCGAATTCTTCCTCTTCTTCGCTTTCTTCCTCTTCGACTCCAAGCGAAGAGGTCGCACTCCCTTCGAGCGAAGATTTCCTCCATTTTTGGTCATATTCCTCGCAAATCTCCATCGGATTGCATTTTTCAAATGCCTCGCTTTACGCTCTTTCGCACTACGGAGCGAGCGATGAACAGAAGTGGGGCGATCTTTATTTCCCTTGCACTCTGAACATCAAGGTCGACGAGAAAGAATATGTCTACGAAGAAGCGGGTGCCCGCATGAAGGGCAACACCTCCCGCCGGGAGATCGCCGATACCTCGGGAAACATCACCGCCTCTTGCCATTTCAAGATTTCGCTAAAAGCCACTTTTGATGATGCTTTGTATGATCTTGATGCCTTCAAGGCCTTCAAACACGATTGGAGTGCTGATGCCGCGGGTTTAGCCACCAGGAAGAAACGGACGTTCTTCGACATGGAGAAATTCGATCTCAAATATCTTCCTCGAAATCAAAACAAAACTTTGTCCCAAGAGATTTATTGTTACGATGCTTTCCGTTCTTTCGGTATTTTAGCCCCGCATGCCAAATGGGCGAACGTGAGTTTATCCAGCGAAAAAAGCGATGTTTCCTTTGTCTATGAAATCATCGAGGACATCGATAAGGTTTTCTTGAAGCGTCACTTTTCGAAAGCCGAAGCCAAGGGCGATCTTTATAAGTGCGTATGGGGCAATGCCGGGGGATGGAAGAGCGCCAACTTATCCCGCGATGGAGCGGTGGAGAAAAACGATACGGCGAGCACGTTGACCAGTGGGGGCCGAATCGCCAAGGGCCGCATTGGGGTCGAAGATAACTACAACGGCTATCACCCCAATTACCAGCTGAAAACCAATGACGATGGCGAAGCGAGCGACTTCTCAAAAATGGCGAATTACATCAATACCGTTTGGAACCTCCGCTATCGAAAATCTCCGCAAAACGCCCTTGAAAGCATTTTGGATGTCCAAGAATTCCTCCGTTTTGAGGCCGTCAGCTACCTCTTTGGCAATTTCGATGATCAGCGGAACAATGGCAACAATTATTACCTTTATTTCCGCCCAAGCGATGGCAAAGCCATCTACATTCCTTACGACTGGGATTGGGCCCTCGGGGTCATGGAAGATGGCAAGAGTCTTGATATGTCGACTTTTACGCCATTCCAGACCACCGGTCTTAATGGCACCATCGACACCAATATTTATTACGTCACGATCTTTTCGAGTTCTTTAGCTTATGATCAATCCTCGTATATCGCTTCCTATAAAACCTATATCCAAGAAGCGGTGGCGGATAATTATCTTTCGGGTAGCGTTTACGAAGCTTTCGCTTCAAAAGCCCCTTCCTCTTTAGGAACTTCGGATGTTGCAACCGCCAAAGCCTATGCCGAGAAGAAACTGCAAACGATTGCCAAATCGCTTTCTTAACCAATAAAAAGCTCCCTGACTTTCTTAATAAGGTGCGGGGCAAATTCCCTCGCCTCTTTATTTATGAACCATTCCCATCATTATCCGCTTCTCGTTTTGAGCCTACTTGCTCTTTCTTCGTGCACCCTTCCGACGGGCACGAGCGGGGCAAGCAAAACCGCTTCGACTTCGTCTTCGAGTTCAACCGCGATAAGCACGGGAAACACTTCGACAAGTTCGAGCGGAACCTCGGCTTCGTCATCTTCAACGACGATTTCATCCGTCCCGAGTTCCAGCTCCAGTTCTCTTGAAGATTCTGGTCCGACTTACGATGATTTTTGGGCTTATTCGAGCGCGTTAACCATCTCTTTGAAATTCACGAACGCTTCGCTTTATGCCCTTAGTAACTATGGCTATAACTACGACGAGAAATATGCCGATGTGTATTTCCCTGCGACGTTTAGCGCCACGCTGAATGGGAAAACCTATACCTATGATGAGGTGGGGGTTCGAATGAAGGGCAACACCTCACGAACCGAGATTTGTTCGAGCGATGGGACCATCAGCGATGTCTGCCATTTCAAAGTCTCTTTTAAGTGCACCTTTGACGATGCGATTTATTCGGAAGCCGCCTTTACTTCTTTTAAACACACCTGGACGGATGCCGCCGAAAGAAAAGCAAGGAAGAACCGCCGTTTTGCCTCGATGGAGAAACTTGACCTCAAGTATCTTCCCCGCAATGGCAATACGCCCGTCACCTATTCGCAAGAGATTTATTGCTACCACGTTTTCGAGCAAGAGGGGATTGTTGCCCCGAAAGCCAAATGGTCTTCTTTGACCTTTAAGGATGACAAATCCTCGAAGACTTCTTCGTATGAAGCGATCGAGGCGATCGACGATGTTTTCATCGAGCACCATTTCGCGAGCGAGGATTGGGGTGGCGATCTTTATAAGTGCTCGACCTACAAAGAGAACAATAGCTACATCAAAGCGGATTTGACGATTTCCGGCGCGGTGACCTCAACGACGAGCGGGGGGCTGGCGAATGGAACTCGGATTGCCTCAGGCAAGATCGGGGTGGAGGATTGCTACAACCTTTATCATCCCAATTACCAACTTAAAACCAACGATAACGGTGAAGCGAGCGACTTCTCGAAAATGAGCAATTTCATCAACGTTGTCAACAACGTCAAAACGGGAAAATCCTCGCAAAACGCCCTTGAAAACGTTTTGGATGTCCAAGAATTCCTCACGTTTGAGGGGGTGTCATATTGCCTGGGGAACTTTGATGATCAGCGCAATAACTACAATAACTATTTCATTTATTTCCGTCCTAGCGATAACAAAGCCGTCTACCTTCCTTACGACTGGGATTGGGCGTTTGGCGCCAGCGTGAACGGGACTTCCTCAACGCTCGTTTCCTATAAACCCTATCACACCTCAACCAGCCATGATTCCTCCAATACCAATCCGCTCTATTGGTGCACGATCCTTTCGAATTCTTCGCTTCAATACGATGTCAGCGTTTATCGTCCGAGCTATGCTTCTGCCATTAAAAAAGTCGTGAGTGATGGCTTCTTAACCTCAAGCAAGTATTCTTCCTTCGTCGCCTCTCTTTCCGGCGCGAGTTTAAAAGAACTGAGTTCGGTCAGTTCGTATATGAGCAGCAAAACCAGCGTGATTTCGTCGAGTCTCTCCTAGGGGCATTTTTGTTGTCTATTAAAGCGAAACCGCTACAATAAAGAAGACATTTTTCGTTTTTTTAAACAAAGGAGAAGAAATCATGGCGATTGTAGAAGGTGCGCTTGACGAAACGCGGACCACGACGATTTTGGCGAAATACGAGAAAGATCCTAAGAACGTCGTGATGCGGCACGCGTTAAGCCGCAATCCGATTTCGAGCGTTATTTTTGATCCGGGTTCTTTGGTCTCGGTGGCCAACGAATTCTCGCTTGATCTCAAGACTTTGCCCGTGGCCAATCAAAAGGCTTCTGGCCGTTGCTGGATTTTCGCGGGGCTTAATGTCCTAAGGGAAATCGTGGCGAAAGAATGCTCTTTAAGCAAGTTTGAACTCTCGCAGAATTACATCTCGCTCTACGATAAAATCGAAAAAAGCAATTTCGCGCTTGAGATGATTCTTGCCCTCGGCGCCCGCGATCATGATGACCGCGAACTCGCGTTCATTCTTTCAAACCCCGTGAGCGATGGTGGCCAATGGGATATGTTCGTCAACTTGGTCAAAAAATACGGCGTGATGCCGCAAGAAGTCTTCCCAGAGACCTTCCAAAGCAATAACACGATGGAAGGCGATCGGCTTGTGAATGCAGCGATTCGCGACTTTGCCGCTGAAGCCGCTCCTCTATTACGGAATGGCCAAGTCTTCCGCGCCCGCACCCTCAAGGAGCAGACGATGGAAAAGATCTATGCCTTGTTCCTCAATGCCTTTGGCGTTCCGCCGAAGAGCTTTGACTTCGAATATACCAACGATAAAGGCTACCACGTCGAAGAGAATTTGACCCCGAAAGCCTTCTTCGACAAGTACATCGGCGCGAAGATCGATGAGTATCAATCGCTCATCAATTCGCCCACCGCGGATAAGCCTTTCAATCAGAACTACACCATCGATTATCTTGGTAACGTCCTCGAAGGCAAGCGGATCAACCATCTCAACGTCACGATGGAACGGATGAAGGAATTGATCATCGCCCAACTGAAAGATGGCGAACCGGTTTGGTTTGGCAGCGATGTCGGTTTCTACCGTGATCGGAATAGCTTCGCTTGGGATTCGAAGGCTTTTGATTATGTCAACGCCTTCAATATCGACATCAAGTTCGATAAGGCGAAGATGCTGGATTATTGGCATTCGGCGATGAACCACGCGATGGTGATCACCGGCGTTAATCTCAAGAAAGAGAAAGCGACCAAGTGGAAGATCGAGAATTCCTGGGGCGGCGATAACGGCAATGCCGGTTATTACGTCATGAGCCAGGAATGGTTTGATACCTTTGTCTATCAAGCGGTGGTGTTGAAGAAGTATCTGAGCCCCGCTGAGCGTGCCGCCGCGGAGAAAGAGCCGAAGCATCTTCATCCGTGGGATCCGATGGGCACCTTAGCTGACTAGCCTTTCGTTACGCCACGTGAAGGATGATCCCTACATGAGGTCATCCTTTTTGTTTGCTTTATTAAGCTTGGGCTTTAACCAAGCGATAACAGGTTTCGCTCTTGCGATAGATTAAGCGCCAAGACGGATGATAGGCGAGAAGGTATTGGCGAAGCGTAGAGACGTAACGTTTAAACGAAATATCGCTCACATCTTCTTTCTGTAAGGCGATGTCTTTGCGGATACTTCCGTCTTGAATCAAAGTCTCGTACATCCATAAAACCATAAGGCTTTTGCGGGTGATTTCCATAAACAAACTTCTCCTTTTTGCCCCACTAAGGGGATACAAGATTGGAGATGCATCTCGAGAAACGTGCTGCGTTTCTGTTCCGGACACCCACATCATAGGGATGAACCTGAAAAACGACAAACAAAGGTTTTTCGGGACGGGGAAAAAGATTGGATTAGGTAAGGAAAAAAATTTGAAAAATCAGATTTTATCGGCTTAATCCGCGAATAAGATATAGAAAGGGGCTGAGGAGAAAGCCATGTTGAGATCATAGATGGAATAGAGGCTAACAATAAAGGAATCGAAGTTATAAAGCGTGAATCCCGAACTCGGGACTGTGACGTGAATGGGCCCGTTGACTGAAGAGACGGCATAAGTAACCCCTTGAGTCCCGTTGATGGTCCCATCAACTTTAAGGAGATAGTGGGCATCGTCGTAGGTAAGATCGGAATCGTAGTTGACCTCGACATCAAAGCTGCCTCCAGCCGAACGGGTCATTTGCTGGCCATGACAAGTGAGGTAGATGTTTTTTAATCCCGGGAAGTTATAGGCACTGCGAACCGTTGTTGAAGGTACATGTGTCGGACAAGGGAAATAGAAGTAACGGCCGCCAAAGTCATTTGAGATACTTACGGAGAACCAATCGGGTGAGGAGTCATCAATGGTTGTGGGGATGCTAAAAACATTGTTTGAACTCCAGCCATCCGCTTGAAGATAAGATACCCCGGCGTTAAATTTCGAAAGATAATCTACCGGGTCCGTCTTAAAAGAGAGGGCATAAGAAGTCCCGCCTGTCAAGGCGGCTTCTTCGATTGAAGTGCCATTGCATAAAAGCTCAATTCGCTTGAGGCCAGGCAAATCGGTGGTGATGTCTTTGCCCGGGGGATTATAGATGGTGAAACTACGGGGAGTACCATAGCAAGGCTCATCTTCGTGTCCGACCGCATAGGCTTTTATTTGAACACTGAAAGTCGCACCATCTGGAGCATTTTCACCGATACTGAGCGTGCGTAAAGAAGCGTTGCTTGTATCGCTCTTTTCCAAACTCACTCCCGCGGGGGCGTCCAGAACAAAGTCGTAAACATATTGTCTTTGAAAAGCGAAACCCCACGAATTGAAGCCGATCGTGTAGTTTTGCCGAGCCAAAATAGTTTTGGCATCATCGCCTTGAAGAACGACAGTGATTTTCTTCAAGCCAGGAAGGTAAGGCGAGAGATCATCGCTAGTGGAGGATGAGCTTGAAGAGCTTGAGGAGCTTGAGGAAGTCGAGGAACTCGAAGACGAGCTTGAAGATGAACTGGAGGATGAGCTAGAGGATGAACTTGACGAACTCGAGGAACTTGAGGAGCTCGAAGAGCTTGAGGAACTTGAGGAACTTGAAGAAGATGAACTGGAGGAACTTGAGGAGCTCGAAGAGCTTGAAGAGCTTGAAGAATTCGATGAACTTGAAGCGTTCGAAGAGCTGGAGGATGAACTTGAAGTCGAAGAAGACGAATTCGAGGATGAGGAAGACCCATTTGTCGAGCTTGATGAAGAGGTCTCAGAAGAAGATGCAGGGGTTTTGCTGGTGGTTTCGCTCGAAGAGACGCCACTTGAACTTGAAGCAATGGAGTTGGTTTCATTTGATGAAGCGTCGGCTGAATAGGAGCTCGGGGTTACCGCCCGAAGTTGCTGAGCCCATAAGGGACTGGTGCAACCGGCGACGACTCCGACGACGGCAAGAACAACGAAGGGAGCGAAAAAGAAATCATGATTCCGCTTCTTTCGCTTCGGAAGAGCGAGCGCTTCGAGGTTAGTGTAGAAAAAATCCGAAGGCTGGAGGTGCTCGTGTTCCAATAAAGCCATGAGGCAGGATAAAGAAATGACAGTGGAACCATTTTCGTAATTGGTTATCGTTCGTTTTGTGACATGAAGAATCGTGGCTTCTTGAACGACACTTTGCTGATTCTTTTTTCGTAAAGCGATCAGATTCTTTTTTAAGAGAGCGGGATCAGCCTTAGGGTTTTTCTCACCGAAAGGTCCGGGATTGGGGTTCAAAGAAAGGAGATCATCTAAGGAAAGCAGTAAAAGATTCGCTAAATCAGGTAAGACCAAGACGGAAATTTGAGACTTGCTCATCTCAAAACTTGAAATGGCTTGGGTGGTGTAGCCTAAAGCTTCGGCAACATCGTTTTGCCGAAGATTCAGCGTTCGTCGCCTTTGGGCGACATAGGGGCCAAGACTTTCTGCTTCCATAGGATTAGCAAAAAGTCAAAAAGGGACTCCCCTCTCACTTTTTGCTCTGCATGTCATTTTAAACTAAAACGTAAAAATTTACAGGTTTTTGCTTGTAGAAAGGCTCAATAAAAGCTCCGGTTCTTCTTCCGCCATAAATGGAAATGGAAATTCGATGGGCTTTTTGCAAAGATTTTTATAATTAATGTCAGAAAACGACCCTCTTTGGCTCAAACCTTGGTTAAGAAAAAAAGTTGATAAATTTGTTTACTAACATTTCGTTTCCCTTTCATCCGATCGGGTTAGCGAATAGGAACCACGACTTTCTTGAGGATCGGATTCGTTTCTTGCTCTGTGTTTTCTCTACACTAAACGTTGTTCTATTTTAAAACCGTTTTCGCCACCTGACCGAGAATCTTCCGAAGAAAAAAGGCTGTAACTCAACCCCTCGGTTTTGCTACAGCCTCTGATTTGGTTTTGGAAGTGAAACGGATTAACGGCCTAAATTGTCTTCGAAGATGCGCGCTAAGACTGCCATGACTTCAATCGCTAAGAAGGATAAGCCATAAAGAACGCCAACCCACCATTTGTTAATGCCGTAACCATCGGCGACAAGCATGCAGCCGATGCCAACGAAGAAGAAGATTGACGAATTGAGACCGCTTTGAGTTTTGCTGACGAACATCATCACGATGGTGCCGATCAAGAAAAGGCTGGCGACGACAAGGTAGCCAATCCAATAGGCGTTGTCCGTCCCAAGGATCAGGTTTTCGATGGCCGAAAAGATGACATTGATTTCGTACAAACCGGCCATATAGACAAACCAAGCGTTGAAAATCGAGTTGGTTGAAGCGTCAAGTTTGCTTCCCGCAAGAAGCTTGAAACCGAAGAGAACGCCAACTCTGGCGATGTCGACGAGGATGACACATTCAAGAAGATCGAAGATCCCAACGGCGACGTGCTTATCGTAATCCCCTCCGAAGGCTTGAATGCCATAAACCAATTCGTAGATGGCGTAAATGAGAGCCATCGCTCCGACGACAAACGAGCAAATGCCCGCGACCATGCTGAAGGTCTTTTTCTTTGTGATTTCTGCCATAATCGGTAAAATCCTCCTTACATTCGCGCTTAGTATAGTCTCTTTTTTCGCAGGGGATAACTGAAGCAAGTTTTTCGTTCCCATTGGCTTACTTTTTCAAGCGAAAAAGAGAGCAGCGAAGAGGTTTTACCAATAAAAAACGCGGGATGCTTCTTAATCTAGTGGAGGGAAAAATCATGAAACACTCCTCTTTAAAAATCACCTTATTGGCAGCTTCGCTCCTTTTGGCGGGCTGTAACAACACCTTGAGCACGAGCTCAAATACCTCATCGGCTTTGGCCTCGAGCGCGAGCGAAAGCCTTTCTTCAATGAGCGAGGTTTCTTCCTCGGCTTCTTCCTCGGATGAAACCTCGACTTCCGCCATCGTTTCTTCAACTTCATCGGCGAAAGATGTCCGTTCGGACTATGGGGATTTTTCTTTAGTTCAAACCACCAACGGCACGGCACCGACTTATGATGAAACCAGCAATACCTGGACCATCGGTGTTTCCGCGAAGAAAGCCACCTATACCGTCAGCGGCTATTTCAAGGGCAAAATCGTCGTCGCTAATCCTAGCAATTTAACCGACTATAAAGGCGTGGTCATCAAACTCAATCAAGCCTATATCGAATCCGATGATGATAAAACCTGCGCTATCACGTATAGCAATGATGCGAAATATCTCGCCCTTGAAACGGTCTCGGGCACAGTGAATTACATTAACGGAGCAGCAGGAGCGGTTGAAAGTAGCAACAATCTCCGGCTTGGCGGAGCGGGAAATCTTTATCTTCTCTCCGCGATGGGTCACGGGGCAAAGGGCGATGACATCCTTCTTTATGGGGCGGGAGATATTACGATCGCTGCCGCGGCCGATGGTCTCCATGGCCATGACTTCTTCACGAATGACAGCGAAGATACCCCGACAGAATTTAGTGGCACTTTGACGGTTAAAGGCGTCGGAGAGCAAGCTCTTGATTTTTCAGATGGCAGTGGGACCAGCGATGATCCTTGGACGGGATCCATCATGGTGGATAGCGAAGCGAAAATCGTTGTCGATACCGCTCAAAATGTCGCCCGGGCAAATCTTGCTATCACAGTAGCTGGATCGATTACTGCCACCAACATTTTGGGTGATCAGCCAATTATTACCAAGAATTCGGGCGCTTTGGTCGTTACTATTTTAGAAGGTGCGAGTTTCCTCGTGAATGGCGTCGCCCTTCAAAGTCAAACCCTCTAATAAAGATAGGGTAGGAGGATTACAACATGAAAAAAGGATTTTTTGCGAAAGGCTTCTTGCCCTTAGCGGTGGCGTTACTCTTAGGTAGCTGCACCCTCGCTACGTCGAAGAGCACGACGACGACCACCTCAACCGGTAGCGTTACTTCCGAAAGCGCGGGTGGTGGCAGTGCCCAGACCTCAAGCAATACGACTGCCTCCTATACCACGGCTTCTTCGACTGCCACCTCGACAAGCTACACGGCCGAAGATGGCGAAGTCGCGATCGCGTTAGCGGATGGCGCTTCGACTTGTTCCTCGAGCAACGTCACCATCGACAACAGCAAGAACCAAATTGTGATTAAGAGCGTTGGCACTTATGTTTTAAGCGGCACGTTGAGCGATGGCTCAATCATCGTCAATGCCGAAGAAACCACCGCCGAAGATACGGTTGAACTCGTTCTTAATGGAGTCAATATCACTTCGAAAGGCAGTTCGACCTATGTGGTGGCTTCGGGAACGACATCCACCACGATGTATCCGGGTCCGATTTATTCGGTTGCCTCGAGCAAGCTCGATGTCAAAGCCCTCAAAGATTCTTCAAACGTCATTTTGGATTCGCGGAAGTCGACGCTGGAATTAGGCGATGATAAAGCCGCGATTTTCTCCAACAAGAAATTGCAGATAAAAGGCGCGGGTAGTTTGAATGTGACCTCAACGTACAATAGCGGCATCGCTTCGGACTCTAAAGTCGAAGCGGCCAAAGCTACTTTGGCGATTACTTCTTACTCCCACGCGATCAAAGCCCATAATTCCATCATTCTGGGTGGCGCCGATGATTTAGGTTCCTTCACGCTCACCACCAAGGGAAGCGATGAGACCTGCATCCGAGTCGATGAAGATAACGAAGTGGCGACGCCGGTCTATGGCAATAACGCGAGCGATGACGATATCGCTGGCATCGAAATCAAAGACGGCGCTTACGTGATTAACGGTACGGGCAATACGCTTTCTTCCGAAGCTTATATCTATCTTGAAGGTGGCAATGGCAGCATCGCTTCCACCGCGGGCAAAGGCATCAAGGCCCAGCTTAATATCTTCATCGATGGTGGCGATTTCACGGTCAAATCCCTCACGGATGACTGCATTCATGCGACCACGGGTTCGATCACCATCAACAATGGCACCTATACTTTAACGACTGGAACCACCGCGGGCTTACAAGGCGTCAACGCGACGAACGCTCTCAACATCAATGGTGGCACGATCACCGTTACCGCTTCCTACGAAGGCTTCCAAGCTTTGACGATCAACGCGACGGGTGGCACGACTTACGTCCAAGCGAGCGATGATGGCTGGAATGCTGCGGGTGGCAATGATTCTTCGGGCTCAACTGGCTGGGGTGGTGGGACCACCACCAGTGGTTTGACTCCGTTATTGAACATCACTGGAGGTAACCACTATCTGGCGGCGGCCGGAGATGGAATCGACAGCAATGGCAACATCACGATCAGCGGTGGCTTCACCGTCGTGAGCCAGACCGGAAGCGGCAATGGCCCGATCGATTACGGCGATGGTGGCTCCTATTCCTTCAAACAGACCGGTGGCTTCTTAGCGGCCTATGGCGGCAGTGACATGCTCGTGACCTCGAGCGGCAGTCAGTACAGTTTATTGACGTCGTGGTCGAGTGCTGTCTCGACCTCCAACTATATCGTCATCACCAATAGCGGCATCTCTTACGCGGTGGAGCCGCAATACCAATCCGCTTATTCGATCTACATTTCTTCGCCGAGTTTCGCCGCTGGTAGCGTCACCGTGACAAAAGCCACCTCGATCTCGAATGGTACCGAACTTTTCAAAGGGGTCTACACCGGCTACAGCGCTTCCACGAGCAGCTTGGCAACCGGCGGAACCTGGAGTAGTTCGAACGTCAACATCAATAATGCTTCTTCCTCGGGTGGTGGTAGGACCGGCCCGGGCGGACGTTAAGCCCCTCTTTGCACGAGGCGCTCTCCAAAAGGAGTGGAGGGCGCCTTTTCTTATCAATAAGAAAGTTTCTCCTTGTCGTTGCTCCTATTCGCGCTTAAAGTAGACCCATGAGTCAAATCTGTGTTCACGAATTAAGCAAAACCTATAACGCGGGATTAAGTAACGAGGTCAAAGCCCTCGACAAAGTGTCCTTCACGCTCAACGAAGGGGAGTTTGTCGTGATTTTAGGAGCCTCAGGAGCCGGCAAAAGCACCTTGCTCAACATCCTCGGTGGGATGGACACCGCCACAAGCGGATCTTATCTCGTCGATGGCAACGATGTTGCCGGATATAACGCTAAAGAGTTGCAGAAGTTCCGCCGCAATGATGTTGGCTTTGTCTTTCAATTCTATAACCTGATGCCGAATTTGACCGCTTTGGAAAACGTTCAGTTAGCCGCTTCGGTCGTGCCTGATGCTTTCGACAGCAAAAAGACCCTTTCCGATGTGGGCTTAGCCTCGCGAATCGCCAATTTCCCCGCCCAACTCTCGGGCGGCGAACAACAGCGGGTTGCCATCGCTCGCGCCATCGTCAAGAATCCTAAACTCTTACTTTGCGATGAACCTACGGGTGCTTTGGATAGCAAAACCGGGGCTTCGATAATCAAACTTCTCTACGATATTGCCGAAACCTATAAGAAAACCGTCATTATCGTGACCCATAACTCAAAGATCGCAGGCTGCGCCAAGCGGTTAATTCGCATCAGCGACGGTCATCTTTTAAGCGATGAGATTCAAACCCAGGTGTTAAAGCCCGAGGAGATTCAGTGGTAAATGGCAGATAAGACTGGAGCGAAAACCTCGTCTTTTGGGGCGAAGCTTCTGCGCCCTTTTTCCTTTTTGGCCAAGATGGGCTCCCGCGAGGTGAAAAGCAACTGGGCCCAGTTTTTAGCCATTATTGGTATCGGCGGAGTGGCGGTAACGCTTTTCGTCGGACTTTTAGCCAATGCCGAAAGCATCGAGAACCGGGTCAATGCTTCTTATGATCAAGGCAATATGGCCGATATTTGGGTCACGACAAAAACCTATGATAAGGATGATCAAGCGAATCTTTCTTCACTCATCGGAGACTCGGGGTCTCTTGATACCCGTTTTGAAGCCCCAGGTCGGTTCGCCCGCAATAGTATTTATACGGTGATTACGCCAGGGATGCCCGCGATTTCGCACCCGTATGAGATTAGCGAAAAAGCTCCCGAACAAACGGATGATCATTTCGTCATGGTCGACTATTCCTTGGCGCATTCGACCGATGCTTCCTCGAGCGCGAAATTCCAAGTCGGAGCAACTTTAGCGATGTCTTATGACATCTCAACCTATATCGATTCTTCTTTAGCGGGGCAAATGGATGCCTTTCTCAAAAAGGGCGGCACCAATATCTTCAAATATCAATCGGTTGAGCTGAATTATGTGATTACGGGCATCATGCGCTATCCGGAAAATGTGACGAAAGCTTCATATAATTCCTCCGCCTTTTTGGTGGATGACGCCACCTTTAAAGAAGCGGTCTACGCCTTACTTTCCCAAAACTTCAATGAGGCGGGGCTTCAAACGATTTATAAGCAAGCCCGGGCTTCAGACCTCCGCTGGGGGGATGGGACTGTTAATCCGAGTGGCGCCCTTTGTAAGCCCAATCAGTATCTCATTTCTCTCAACAAGAAAAATCAAACTCAGGCCCTAAAAGACAAGATTTCCGCGTATTTCACCGCCAAGGGAAATGACAATAATCTCTTTTCTCTCAATGACCGCTCGAACATGCCTTTCGTCATTACGATGGCTAACGACGTCCAGCAAGCGCGCCAGTTCACCTTTGTCTTCCCCTTTGTTTTCTTCTTCGTTGCGGTTCTGGTGATTTTGACCACGATTTCGCAAATCATCCTTAAGGAACGAACTCAAATCGGCACGATGAAAGCCTTGGGCCTTTCAAACCACGAAATCTACGCTCACTATATCGGCTTAACGCTCGCGGTGGTGGGGATTGGCATCCTGATTGGCGAAATCATTGGCCCGATCTTGGTTCCTTTCTTACTGGGGCAAAAATACGATATTCTCTATACTCTGCCTGCCCGAACTTTTGTTTTCCCGTGGTTTTACGGCTTAATGACTGCCCTCTTTTTCCTAGGGGTCTCGGCTTTGGTTTCCTTCCTCGTGTGCCATAAAGAAGTGTCTTTAAAACCTGCCGAAAGCATGCGGCCCGCTTCGCCCAAGATGAAAGAGCATATCGACAAGATTGATCTCAAAAAGTATCAGGCCCATTTCCTTTCGCTCAAGATGGCCTTCCGCAATATGAAAGTGAACCTTGTGAAATCCTTCATGGTCGTGGCGGGGGTCATGGGGTGCACGGCCTTATTGGTCTGCGGCTATGGCATCGAAGATACGATTGCCTATGGTAAGAGTAGCGATATGACCCATGGGTCGATGAATAACGATTCGGTGATCACCTTGACTTTTAGCGCCTCGCAAAGCGTCAAGACGATGGAAGAGGACTTGAAAAATCGTTATACCTTAATTTCTTCTTTTGAACCGATGACACGGAGTTCGACCGACATTCATCTTTTGAAAGACAATGCCCCAATCAGCAATTCGAACGTCTATGTGGTGGGGGCATCCTTTGGCGAAAAATCCCATATGGAGTTTGCCGATGCGATTCCGAACGACAAAATCGGCATCAGCGATAAGATCAGCGAAGAAACCGGCGCCAAAGTAGGCGACACGATCGCCTTTAGCTATGGGGCGAGCACTTATCAAGCCGAAGTGAGTGTCGTCTATAAAACCTTTATCTTCAACGGGATCTTGATGCATTCCGCTTCGCCTTTGTTTGCCTCCGTTGGGGAGCTCACGTTCCAAGGCTGCTATGTCGATTGCAAAAATATCCCTGACAAATCGGCCCTTGATTCCGCGAAAGTACTTAAAGCCCAGTTGGTCGGCGATTACGCCAATTCGACGGATCCGACTTATCAAGTGGCGGGCTTATCCTACCTTCTTGAAGCCGACACGACCGAAGATTGGGCGCGGCAAATTGACGACATCATGTCGGGCGTCCACATCATGACGAACGCGGTGAAAAGCTTCGCCATCGTTCTCGCCATCATCGTTCTTTATAACTTGGCCTTGCTCAATTTCCGGGAACGGACTCGCGATATTGCCACCTTAAAAGTTTTGGGTTTCACCAAGAACGAAATTGCTTCTTCCTTACTTTGGGAAACGATGAGTTTGACTTTCCTTGGGGTGCTCTTCGGGATGTTGCTTGGCTACCCCTTCCTCTTAGCCGTTCTTAAACTCAACACCGTTCAGCTCGTCCAATACCAATATCATATTTACGCCCTCACCTACGTTATCTCCTTCATTTTGACGTTCATTGTCGCTTTCGCGGTCAACGCGATTCTCTCCTATGGCACTGGCAAAGTGAAGATGGTGGAATCGCTCAAGAGCGTGGAGTGAGCAAGCCAATTGAATTTTGAAATCAATTCTCTATACTTAAGGTATTAGGGAGGACATGGAAATGTCTGAAAAGAAAGTTCAAAAATATCGTTGCACGATTTGCGGCGCGATCGTCGTTCCGAATCCGGATGGTTCTTGCCCCGTTTGCGGAGCGCCGGGCGATATGCTCGTTCCCGTCGATGAAGATGGCAACGACATCCCCCAGAACTGAGCGATGATTCAAGGTCCCTTAATGGGACCTTTTTTGCCTAAAAAGGAGAAGGAATATGGGAACACGAAAGATTGCCATTATTGGCGATGGGGCGGTAGGGAGTAGCATCGCCTATACCTTGATGTTGGGTCACGCCGTCAATGAGATTCTCATCATCGATGTCAATCAGCAAAAGGCCGAAGGCGATGCTCTCGACATGGCGGATGGTATGTCGTTTTTGAGCGTTCCGAAAATCATTCGGGCCTCAACGTATGAAGGTTGTCAAGACGCCCAAATGGTGATTATCACGGCTGGGGCGGCTCAAAAGCCTGGCGAAACTCGGCTCGACCTCCTCCATAAAAACGCGGCGATCTTTACCTCGATCATTGAGGCTCTCAAACCCTACGTGAATGAGAAAAGCATCATCCTCGTGGTTTCAAATCCTGTCGATATCTTGACGTATTTCACCTACAAGAAGCTCGGCCTTCCCTCAGGACACGTTTTCGGCAGCGGAACCGTTTTGGACACTTCGCGGCTCAAGACCGCGATTGCCAATGACACCCACATTGACCCTCGCAGCATTCACACGATGATTGTGGGCGAGCACGGCGATAGTGAAGTCGCGGTTTGGAGTGCCACTTCGGTTGGTGGGCTTTCCCTTACCAACTATTGCGCCAAATGCGGGAAGTGCAAGGACCGGAACATGGTCCAGCTCAACGCCCTTCACGAAAAGGTCAAAAATGCCGCTTACGAAATCATTCAAAAGAAGGGAGCAACCTTCTATGCCGTCGCTTTGGCGGTGGCGCGGATTGTCAGCGCGATCGTCAATGACGAAAATAGCGTTTTGACGGTCTCGGTTTATCTCGAGAACGAATTCCATGGTCTCTTACAAGATGTCTATCTCTCCCTCCCGAGTGTCGTGAATGCGTCGGGGGTCGAAAAGATCTTGCGTCCGGAGTATAGCGAAGAGGAGAGAGCCGCCATCATCGCCTCGGGTTTGGCCTTGAAGGCGAAACTCGCTGATCTCCCGTTATAAAATCGAAGGCTAAAAGAAAGCCGCGAGCTCTAGGGTCCGCGGCTTTTTGAATGGCTTTCTGCTGGTGATATTTATTTGGCGAGATAATAATCGAGGAAACTCTTGAGGAGAGGATCGTGATAAAGAGCGGCTTTATCATGGTTCCAGATGTAGTAGGTTGCCGAGCCATCGACGATGGCGGTGTAGTCGTCTTTGCTGATGTTTTTCAAGGCGCTAATCTTGCTGAAGTCCTTGACGAGGTCCGCTTTCGCGCTATCGAAGAACTCGTGGCTTCTCGTTCCATCCCAATACGTCGTTTCAATCGAGCAAGTGGTTTGGTCAGTATTGAGCACGATATCATCGTTGACGTAGACGTCGAGGTCACGGACGGCTCCACTTTGGTAATTGATGAAGGAAGGGACATAACCGGTGCCATAGCCAAGCGGGTTCTCGTTCGTGAGGGCTAAGCCGTATTTGAGCTTGAAGGCGCTCCATTGAGCTTTGCTTTCCTCGGTGGAAGAGGTGGTCCCATCTTTGGGGTCATGAAGACCAGGGACATCGCAATCGATGACGTAGCTCTCCGCGTGCGCGAGCGCGTTATAATCTAAAAGGAAGTGTTCGGAGAGATAACGGCAATCGGTGCAGCGGTCGCGGAAGAAGCCAACCGTAAATTGATCAAGCCCATTTAAGGATAAGGTGCCTTTTAACGCCGCATCCAATTGTTTGATATCGATATAAAGCATCGATGAAACGCTGATTCTCGCGTTCATCCAGGTGATAAAGGTATCCGCATCGTTGCTCCAAGTATCGTCTTGACCAGCCCGAGTCCGTTGATATTTCAGTTTGCCTTTTTCGAAGATGGCCAAAGTCTCATAACCCTCGGCGCTAGAAACGTTGAGGTCGTAATGGCTAACGCCGCCATTGAATTCGCTGGGGTTGATGGAATAGATATAGGCGTTGCTCTTCTTCATATAGGAGACAAGACTACTTTTAAAATAGGAGAAGCAAAGGCAAGTCGTCGTCACATCGGCAACGAGAAGGATGAAGCTTTGTTTTTGGCTTTCGATAAGCGCGGTTAAAGAAGTGTAGCCGATATTTTTGAGATTGCCGACCAAATACGTGGAAGAAGTCGGGTCATTATCCCATAAAGGCAAATCCGCGTTGTATTTTCGCCCGAACTCCAAGTGGACTGGGGTGATCTCGTCTTTGCTGCACGAGGTGAGCGAACCCACCAAAAAGAGGGATGCCGCACTAAAAAATAAAGCTTTTTTATTCATCATAATTGTTATTATGCACGCGTGCCTAGGCGAAGACAAGAAACACCCAGGGGTCTTTTTCTGGAAATAAGGCGGTAGAAATTTTCGGTTTTGCAACGATTTTTGAAAAATGAGACAAAACACTTTTTTCAAATATCCCCAACAAAAAGCCCCTCTTTTTCTCAGCGAAGCCTGATTGTAAAAATCGAGCGTGTTTTTGTTAACGAATTATGTTGAATTTCCGTTCGCTTTAATGCATATTTTTTCGCGTCAAGAATTCCGACTCTTCTCGAGCGGAGCATTGGCATTCGTTTCCGCTAATTCTGGTCAGCCCTGGAGGTAGTAGCAAATGGACGCTGATAATACGATTATTTCGTTGGTGGGGGTCTCCAAAGTATTTGATAAGACGTTCACCGCCGTCGACAATTTCACGTTGTCGATTCGCAAAGGGGAGTTTGTTACCCTGCTTGGTCCTTCGGGATGCGGCAAGACGACGACGCTCCGCATGATCGCGGGATTCGATATCCCGACGAGCGGCAAGATCTTGCTGAACGGGCAAGACATCACGAACCTGCCACCCTATGAAAGACCGGTCAATACTGTCTTCCAGCATTATGCCCTGTTCCCGAATTTGGATGTTTATGACAACATCGCTTTCGGCTTGAAGCTCAAGAAGATTCCGAAAGAAGTCACTGATCGGCATGGCAACAAAGTGACCAAGATGGTTCACCTCGATGATAAGACCATCGATCAAAAAGTCGCTCGCGCCCTTGATATCGTTGATATGGCGGAAATGGAAGACCGCGATATCGCCAATCTCTCCGGTGGCCAGCAGCAGCGTGTTGCGATAGCCCGCGCCATCGTCAATGAGCCGCAAGTTCTTCTTTTGGATGAACCGTTAAGCGCCCTTGACCATAAGATGCGCCAAGACATGCAAATCGAACTTAAGGAAATGCATAAGAAATTAGGCATTACCTTCATTTACGTCACCCACGATCAGGAAGAAGCCCTCTCGATGTCGGATACGATCGTCGTCATGAAAGACGGCGCGATCCAACAAGTCGGCACCCCCGAATCGATCTACAACGAGCCGACCAACGCTTATGTCGCGGACTTCATCGGCGAATCCAATATCTATAACGGCACGATGGCGGGCAAACAACAAGTCCGCTTCCTCAATGCGGTTTGGAACTGCATCGATGACTTCCCGCTCAATGAGAAGGTCGACGTCGTCATCCGCCCCGAAGATGTTGAGCTCGGCAATCCGGGCAAAGGCATCGTCGATGGCACGATTGCGAGCCGCGTCTTCAAAGGCGAGGATTATTCCTATGTCATCAACGTCGGCAAGAGCGAAGTCCTTTGCCGTGACACCCACCTCCACGAGGTCGGCGCTCTCGTTTCGATCCACGTGGTCAAAGACAACCTCCAGATCATGCACAAGGATCTTTCCGAGAACGAATGGGAAGAATCACTCATCACCAAAGATGGCCAAGTGGTCATCGGCGAAGATCCCTTCCCGTGCGATTTGACCCAATTAATCAAAGGTTCGAGCATCGACGAAAATGGTTATGTCGTCGACCCGAAGAACAAGAAAAAGTACGATTTCACCGATGCGAAAGTTGTCGCGGAATGCGAACTGGATGCTCCGGTCCTTTCCGATGACCTCTCCGTTGGCCATAGCCAAGGCACGATTGTTTCGAGCGTCTGGCTCGGCGATCACTACCAATACATCGTGCGTACCGATGATGAAGAAGATTTCATCGCCAATACGCCTTACCAATGGAACGAAGGCGATATCGTTTCCGTCGATATCCCCGTCAAAGCGATCCGGATCCGTCTAAAGAAGGACTTGGACAAATATGTCGTTGACTAATGCGGAAAAAAAGAACCGCAGCAACCGCCTGGGTCAGGCTTTCGCCTTAAAACGGAAATATTTGGCGATTCCTTATGCCCTGTTCTTGGTTCTCTTTGTCATCATCCCGCTTTTACTCATTATCGGCTACGCTTTCACCGATACGACCTATACCGATTTGGGCGAAAAAGTCACGACGTTCTCTTTTAGCGCCATCGTTGGTTTCTTCACCAATGCAGCGAAGTGGTCGGTCCTCTTCGTTTCGCTCTTCGTCGGCATTCAAACGACAATCATCTGCTTGCTCTTAGCTTATCCGGCGGCCTATTTCTTGGCCGAGAAGAAGTTCAACGTCAACAAGGTCTTGGTGATTCTCTTCATCATGCCGATGTGGATCAACTTTGTCATCCGGACGGGCGCCACCCGTGATTTGCTCACCTGGATGGGCTTATCCGGTTCGACTCATCCTTGGGGCGCGACGATCATCGGCATGGTCTACAACTATTTGCCATTCACGATCCTTCCGCTTTATACGACGATGCTCAAACTGGATCATTCGCAGATGGAAGCCGCTTCCGATTTGGGTGCCAATCCTTCCCAAGTCTTCTGGAAGAACGTGATTCCCCAGAGTTTGCCTGGCATCATCTCCGCTTGCGAAATGGTCTTCATGCCCGTCATGTCTTCTTACGTCATCTCGGATACCTTATCCGAAGGCAAAATCACTCTCTTCGGCAACTACATTTACCTCGCCTTCAGCAATTCGCTTTGGAATGAAGGCTCGGTGATGGCGCTCATCATGCTCCTCATCATTGGTATTACGATGTTTGCGACCCGCAACGTCGAGAAAGACCCGCAAGGGGCTCGGGGGGCTGGTTTATGGTGAACGAAAAAACGGATAATCTCAGCAAAACCCCTCTGGATACCTCTATGAATACCTCGAGTTCTGAAGTGGTCGTGACCAAAGCCCCGACCCCGAAGCAGTTAAAAGCCGCTTCCAAACCGCGCAAGAGCCATCTTTTGGCGAAGCAGATTTTTGCCCAATGCTACATCTGGGTTCTCTTGATCCTCATGTATCTTCCGGTCTTACTCCTCATGATTTATTCCTTCACCAATTCGACCAACCTTGGCACTTGGAATGGCTTCACCTTCGATCTTTATGTCTCGCTTTTTCACGATAGCGATGTTCAAATCGCCGTGGGGAATACCGTCATCATTGCTGTTACCGCCGCTCTTTTATCGACGGTGATTGGCACTTTGGGTGCCGTCGGCGTCTTCGAGAGCAAGCCTTGGTTTAAGAAAACCTTGGAGTTTTCGACCCAGATTCCCGTCGTGAACCCGGAGATCGTTATCGCCCTCTCCCTCATTGTCATGTTTGTTTTCATCGGGAGCTGGAGCGGTGGCGTTCGTCTCTCCTATTGGACTTTGTTAGCCGGACATCTGGTCTTATGCACCCCGTTCGTCTATCTCTCGGTCAAGCCGAAGCTCATTCAGATGGATCCGAGCCTTTATGAGGCCGCCCTCGATTTGGGCTGCACGCCCCGTCAGGCTTTGCGGAAAGTCATTTTCCCGGAGATTCTCCCGGGCATTCTCGGTGGCTTCCTGATTGCCATCACGCTGTCGCTTGATGATTTCATCGTCACCGCCTTCACCCGCGGGCCGGGACTCTTAAGCGGCAATAGCGATATCGAAACGATTTCGACCTATGTTGAAGGCATCATCAAGAAACATCCGCTTCCGCCGGAACTCCGCGCCTTAGCGACCTTGATCTTCGTCCTTGTTCTTGCCCTCGTCATCGGGATGACGATCTATCAAAACGTCAAAGCCAAACAAGGCAAAAAACGGAAAGGGAGGCAATACTAATGTTCACTCATCTTCTTTTGGCCACTCTTTCGCTCGTGGCGATTAGTGGCGTCACTTCGGCGCCGTATATGGTGAGCCATCCTTTAGAGACGATCGCCATTAAAGCCGCGAAGCGCTCGACTCCGGTTACGCTTTATATTCATAACTCCGAAGACTACATTGCCGATGGCAGTGACGGCTCGGCGGATATCATCAGCGATTTCCAGAAGTACGTGAAAGACACCGACGGCGTCGATATCACGGTTTCTTATAGCAAGTTCTCCACGATGGAGGACGAACTTTCGAAACTGCAAACCGGCAGCGCCACGGTCGATCTCGTCTGTGTCTCCGACTACATCATTCAGCGTCTTATGGCCCTCAATATGATCGTTCCGTTCAAAAGCGGAGCAGAGCGGACGGCGCTCTATGGTGGCGATGCCACAGGTTGGGACGACAATTATTCTCTTTATGCGTCCAAATTCTTGCAAAACGAGCTCAAAGACATCCACGCGAGCATCAATGGCGAAGATGGTAACCTCAGCGATTATGCCCGTGGCTATATGTGGGGCACTTTAGGCGTGACCTACAATCCGTCTTTCTCCACCTATGCCAAACGGGGTTTATCCCGCGAAGACGTGATGGTTCAGATGAGCGATTGGAATGCGCTTTGGAGCGGCAATTACAGCCAAACCTTCCAGGTCAAGGATTCGATGCGTGATACCTATTCGATTGGCCTCATGAAGGTTTTCGATTCGGACTTCAAGACCCTCTTGAAATGGTACGAAGCGGGCAAAGACGACACCGGCGCCGCTTATAGCACGAGCGATTACACCGCGAACGTCAGCACGATCTTCAATAACATCAACCATCTTGATGCCTTTAACGCTTTGGAGAAGAAGTTGAACCCCGAAGCTCCGACCTATACGGTTAAAATGATCGTCGACGAGGTCCAAGCGGCCCTCATCGCCCTCAAAGAAGACTCCTTCGGCCTGGAGGTCGATAGCGGCAAGACCGATATCATCTCAGGCGATAAGAGCGGCATTGATACGGCTTGGAGCGGCGATGCCGTGACCAGTCTCAACAACGCCGACGAAGTGGGCAATACGCTTTATTATTCGATTCCGAAGACCGGTGGCAACATCTGGTTCGATGCCTGGTGCCTCGTTAAGCGCGATGGCTTGGAACAAGAATACGCCCAGAAGTTCATCGATTACATTTCCCGTCCGGACGTGGCGGCATCGAACATGGACTACATCGGCTACACCTCATTCATTGCCGGCGACAATATCCTTGATCTCGTCCGCAGCTGGTATGATCCGCGCTATACCGCGATGTACGCGTATGACAACACGGCGAGCACTTTCTATCTCGACGATCAAGAGAACTATATTTTCAAAGATGGGAGCGGGACGAAAATCGTTCCTATCGATGGCGAAGATCACGAAATCGACTATGGCGAGCATAATATGACCGGTTCTTCGAATGCTGGTGCCGTCGTCGATCAAGGCGCCTTAATCGGCTGGCCCGAATACGCCGAGAAATATGCCTCCGAGGATAACACTTGGCAAGCGGTTGATCTCTCCTATTTCTTCAAAGGCTCTTTGAGCGATGATACGGATGATTGCATTGTCTACTCGAACGAATTCGAAGAGGTGACGGGCAAAAACCTCGCTGGCGAACAAGAGACGGTCTTAGTGGGCCGCCAATTCCTCGCCCAGTATCCGAGTTCGATGGAAGATCATAAAGGCACGGTCTTATGCCAAATCCCTGGCCTCGCGGTCATGGAAGACTACAAGACGAACAATTCTTACATCCTCTTCATGTGGGAGAACGTCAAGAGCAGCGGCGCCATTAAGCCCTGGATCGTCGTTCTCTTATCCCTCGAAGTCGCGGCCGCTTTAGGTTTCGGTGGTTACTTCTTTGTTCGAACCACTCGCTCCAAGCGCTTAAGAAAACGTCGGAGAGAAGAACGGCAGATGAACCCGTTAGAGAATAAAACTCCCGACAATCCGACTAAGCCTCTCGCTTAAGGATTCACGGAAATGAAGGACGCTCTCAAATGGGCGTCCTTTTTGCGGTTGGTGATGGTTATTTTCTTTTCACGAGATAAAATAAGAGCAAATAAAGAAACAGGAAAGGCGTTTTCGCCTTTCAGGAAGGATCCCTTTTTATGAAGAAAAAGTCTTTGGTCTATTTCCAGAGCGGCGGCCCCTCGCCCGTCATCAATTGCTCGCTTTATGGCGTGATTGCCGAGGCGCTCAAACACGATGACAAGATCGACGGGATTTATGGGGCCCGTTATGGGGTTGAAGGCTTGATTGATGATAACTTGGTCGATCTCCGCAAAGAAGACCTCGAGGAAATCGAACTCTTGAAGCAAACCCCAGGCGCCGCCTTAGGCAGCACCCGAAAGAAAATGCCCGCCATCGGCGATCCTCTCTTCGATAAAGTTATCGCCACGATTGAAAAACACAACATTGGTTACATCCTCGTCAATGGTGGCAATGATTCGATGGATACTTGCCTCCAGCTTTCAGAATTCTTCAAAGCGAAAAAGATGGATATCGCGGTCATTGGCATCCCCAAGACCGTCGATAACGATCTTTATGTGACCGACCACGCGATCGGCTATCCTTCAGCCGCCCGTCACGTCATCAATATGATGAAGATGGCGGTGGTGGATGCCGGCGCCTATAAAAAAGGCAAGGTTGTCCTCGTCGAAATCATGGGACGGAACGCCGGATGGCTCACCGGCTCCGTCGATGTTCTCCCCGAAGGCGAACGCCCCGACTTGATCTATGTTCCAGAAATGGAATGGAACGAAGAGAAGTTCTTGAAAGATTTGAAGAAAATTTACGAGAAGAAAGGCTTCGCGGTTTGCGCCTTCTCCGAAGGCATCCCGGTGGCCCATCATAACCATGGAGTCGTTGATAGCTTTGGTCACGAAAGCCTCGAAGGCGTCTGTTTGACCTTGGCCGAATCAATTCACGAGAAACTCGGTTATGGCACCCGAGTGATGGAACTTTCGCTCCCTCAGCGTGCCGATTCGATTCTCGCGAGCGATGTCGATAAACAAGAAGCGATTCAGACCTCAAAATATGCGGTCTTAAAAGCCCTCGAAGGCGAAACGGGGCAGATGGTTTGCATCGTCCGTATCACCTCGAAGCCTTATGTGATCGATTATTTCCTCTCGCCCGTCAAGGATATTGCTAACGCCGAGAAGAAGATCCCGCAGGATTGGCTAAAGAACAACACCCGGCTCAGCGATGAATTCCGGGAGTATGTCCGTCCGCTCGTTCAATCAGAGACCCACGTGACGTATTGCGATGGCGTCTTTGAGACGGCGCATTTGAAACTCGAGAAAGTTCTTTGATGTTGTGGGCCTCCCTTCTGGGAGGCCCTTTTTCTTAAGGAGAAAACGATGGCTCGACGAAAATTGGATGCGGATTTAGCGGAAAAAATCCTCGATGAGGTCATGCGGGAGACCGCCCAAGGCGGGACCGGGCATGTTTCGACGCTCAAAATCGCGGCAAAACTCGGCATTTCCGAGCCGACGGTGTTTCTCCGCTATAAGAGCAAACAGATCTTGATGGATGCCGCTTTTTCTTTGGCGTGGCAACGCTTTAATCACCTGCCGGGCTATGCGGTGGTCCGCTCGAAAGCCCAGGCGGTGTCTTTTGAGGACTTTCGTCCGGTATTCCAAGACAAATTGATCCACCGGAAAGAAGTGATTTACCTCCATCACTATCTCGCTTCGATTTATTACCATCATGATTTTGTGAAACAAGTCCGCCAAGAGTATTTCGCCCGCCTCGATGAAACAATTCTTTCTCTTTACGGGCCGCTTCCTACTGAGCCGGTCCATATGATTGAAGAATGCTTCCTCAAAGCCGAGATCGATAACCTCTCTTATTTCGCCGATCGTCTTTATCCCGCGAGTGAGGATAACCTCCGGCTTCTCTTTAGCGCTCTCAAAGGCTTTTTCTGGGCGCCTCTTGAAGATTTAGCCCGTTCTGCCGCTTTGAAATGAGCCGCCAAGAGTTTGTTCCTTCCTTTTCGTTGCCCCTAAGAAAAGAGAATGATATAATCCTATCCGCTGCATCCGTAGCCAAGCGGTAAGGCAGGTGACTGCAACTCACCAACCGACGGTTCGATTCCGCCCGGATGCTCCAAAAGAATTAGTTGCTCCGTTTCACGGAGTGGACTATAGTTGTGGGGCTGTTGAAAAACAGCCCATCAAGTGCGCCAGTAGCTCAGCTGGATAGAGTAGCAGACTACGAATCTGCGGGTCACGGGTTCGAATCCTGTCTGGCGCGCCAAAGTCAATAGAAAAAAGGATGGCTCATTGGTCATCCTTTTCTTCTCTCCGGGATGTAGTGCAGCTTGGTTTAACGCGTCTGCTTTGGGAGCAGAAGATCGCGGGTTCGAATCCCGCCATCCCGACCACCTACTTACGATAACTCAGACAATATCGGAGTTTTATATTACTTTGTAACGAATACGCACACCAATTCGCAACCCGTTTTTTGAGCCAAAAGTATGGTCTTAAAGAGGCGTTTAGAAGAATCTGAAATATTCGTTTTTGAAATTGGTGCTGTTTTCCTTTTGCTAAAGTTTTAGAATATCGAGGCAAGGATTTTTATGAACGTCATTGATCTCTTCTGTGGATGTGGTGGTCTGAGCCTTGGCTTCAAAGAAGCCGGCTTTGACGTTATTGCCGGAATTGACTGGAAACAACCAGCGATCGACACGTTTAATAGAAATTTTGGTAATGGAAGAGGCTTTTGTCGCGATTTAACGACCGAAAAAGATTCTCTTTTCGCGTCGATCGGAATTAACAATCATGTTGACGTGATCATTGGCGGCCCACCATGCCAGGGCTTTTCGAACGCCAATAGATGGGAGGATGAAGAAAAGGATCCGCGGAATAAGCTCTTTTTCCAATACCTCGCTTTTGTCGATCGATACAATCCTTCCGTTGTCGTGATCGAAAACGTTAAGCAAATCATCACCAAAAACAACGGTTTCGCTTTAAAAAAGATTACTGCTCTTTTCACGCAGCGTGGCTATTTTGTTTCTCATAAAATTCTTAAAGCCATTAATTACGGCGTACCTCAGGACCGCCAAAGAAACTTCTTTGTGATGACACGTGGTGAGCCTTTTTCATTTGACTCGCTGATTCCTGTGCCTGGTCAATCCACGGTTTTTGATGCCATTAGCGACTTGTACCAGTTCGAAAATCAACCAAGATCTTCCGTTTACTGTTTGCCGGAGGCTGACTATCCAGCTTATCAAACATCGATGCACGCTGCGAATTTGGAGATTTTTAATCATAAAATCACTTATCCAGCAGAGAGCACCCAAGAAAAAATGAGGCACGTTCCTCAAGGCGGAAACTGGGAAGATATTCCTCCAGAGCTTTTCAAAACCGTGCGAAACAACCGGCATTCTTCTGCCTATAAACGTTTAGCCGAAAATGCTCCATCGTGTACAATTGATACGGGCAACGCCCATTCCAATTACTTCCACCCTTTATACAACAGAATACCAACTGTCCGCGAAGCAGCTCGGATTCAATCTTTCCCGGATGATTTTATTTTCGAAGGTACGAAGAGCGAACAATACGTTCAAGTCGGAAACGCCGTTCCGCCTTTGCTTGCCAAGGCTTTGGCGCTAGCGATTATGAGGTTTTTAAATGGCCAACAACAAAATCATTGATTTATTTTGCGGTTGCGGTGGTATGAGCAAAGGCTTTGAAATGGCCGGTTTTAAAGTTGTTTTTGCCATCGACTCTTGGGATGACGCGATCGAAACGTACAACAAAAACATCCCCGGAAACGTTGGAGTGGTTTCTGATATTTATAATTTTTCCGAAAAAGCCGCTTCGAAGTTAAAAGATATCACGGGGATCATTGGAGGTCCTCCGTGCCAGGGTTTTAGCACTGTTGGAAAACGCGATGTTCACGATGTCCGAAACCAGCTTTATTTGCAATATTTCCGAATCGTCAAAGCGATCAACCCATCTTTCTTTGTTCTAGAAAACGTCCGAGGGATGCTCACTTTAGAGGATGGGGCATTTTTGAAAAATGTTCTTTCGGTTTTCAAATCTTTAGGTTACCGCGTTAATTTCTCGATTTTAAACGCTGCCGATTATGGCGTTCCCCAGAATCGAAACAGGGTTTTCTTCGTCGGCTTAAAGGACGTTGATTTCGTTTTCCCGAAGCCTCACAAGCAAAAGGTTACAACCAAGGAAGCGCTGGACGATTTACCACGGCTTGATGAAACCGCCATCCAACAATACCGCCACGATCCTGAGAACTTGTATCAGCAATACGTTAGAGGAAATTCGGAATTTCCACATAACAATGAGCCTACGATCCATTCTCAGCAAACGATCGATATAATTTCTCGGATCCCTGATGGTGGCGGCATTTTTGATTTACCGGCCGAGTTTTGGGCGGTTCGCCATTACAACAAATCATTCGAAAGAATGAAGAGCGACGGCCAATCCAATACGATCGATACCGGTCATCGAAACTACTTCCTGTATTCAGAAAATCGCATTCCTACTGTCCGCGAAGCAGCTCGGATCCAATCCTTCCAAGATGACTTTATTTTTACGGGTTCTAGGACCAGCCAATATAAGCAAGTGGGGAATGCAGTTCCACCCTTATTAGCGTATTCTATAGCTAAGGAAATTAAGAAGTACCTGTAATGGATTTATTTGGGCATCATAATCCTGGTTTCAGTTTTACTCCAGAATATACGGACGATGGAGCCATCATTTATGACTATCTTGCCTCATTGGGCCCTTCTTCTTTCATTACCTATCAGAAGTTTCAAGATGATGTAACCGCATCCGGCCTTTTAAAAGCGAATGCAGATTCGCGAATCCGAATGTTGTTCCCGTTCTTGGTCAAATGTGGCGCAATCGCTCAATCGGATTACCAAACAGAGCAATTCTCCTTCGACACGCTCTTTTCGGAATACGGACATATTCTTTTCCATTTTTGGAAATTGCGGCAAGCCGTTTCTCTTACTGGCAACGCCGATGCGATGAAACAAGTCAAAAAGATTTCTAAAAGCATCTATTTCCCAATGTTTATTACCTTGTCGAAAATGCCGGATGAATTTTATTTACCGATCACCAAAGCCCTAATGCAGCATTCCTCTTTGGACAAATTGGAATATTTCGTCTTAGTTCACTACCTCACTGGCGGCGCCCCGATCGGTGGCCTGTCATTTGATGATTGGCTTTTCCAGAAAAGAAGCGATGACTCTTTCGATACATCCTATTATCACATCGTTAAAAATGTTAATTGCTTTGCCTATACGATGGCTTTATTATCCGATTTTGGTGTGGCTGAAAAGAGCGGCCAAAACCGATATGCTTTCTGTGAGATTCACTCTACTGAACTTGATAAAATCTTGGAGGAAAAGTCATGGACGAACAAGAACTAGCGAATTCGGCGCTAACCAAGGCGAAAAATGAAATCGAGAAACTCGGTCAATTGCTTGATTCCCACTCTAATGATTCGTTAGAGGGGAAAAGCGGAATTAACCTCATTGTTTACGGAACTCCTGGTTGCGGCAAAAGCTATTGGGTTGAAAATACTCTTTTAGCCGGCGTCAGCAACGCTTTCAAGATTCGCACTACTTTCTATTCGGATTACTCCCATAGCGATTTTGTTGGCCAGATTTTGCCTTGTATGAAAGATGAAAATGGTACAAAAATGATTGAATACGATTTTGTGCCGGGCCCATTTACCGAGGCTTTGCGGATTGCTTTGACGCCAGCAAATGCCAATAAAATGGTTTATCTTGTCATCGAAGAGTTGAACCGTGGCGATGCTGCCAAGATTTTTGGTGAGATTTTCCAACTTCTTGATCGTGATGACAATGGAGAAAGTCGTTACCCGGTCAACAGTCCTCTGATTTACGATTATTTAACTACTAAATGCAAATTGATCTTAAAAGGAAATAAGGTTTATTTACCGAATAACCTTTCTATCATCGCGACAATGAACACAAGTGACCAAGCGGTTACCTCATTAGACACCGCTTTCAAAAGAAGATGGTCAATGCTCAAACTGCCGACTGCAATGGAAAAGAATAATCCTTATGGCGATTTATTCGTCCCCGGCACCGGGATTCTGTGGCGGTGCTTCCAAAACGAAGTCAACGAGCGCATTGAAATGATTCAAAAGGACAGTGCGATTTCCGAAGATCGGCAAATCGGTGCTTATTTCCTCACCGCGAAGGAGCTGGCGGAAACAAAAGAATGCGAAGATTCTGAGAAGATCAGGGGTTTCGCGTATAAAATCATCGAATATTTATGGGATGACGTTTGCCAACTGGACAACAAAGAAAAGATCTTTAACCCCGCCATTGGCTGCTTAGACGATGCCATTTCCATTTTTGTCACCGGTCCTGATCGTTTAGGAATTTTCTCTAGCGAGTTCCGTTCGAAGCTGGAACTAAATGCAGTTCCGGCGGATCCCAATCTTAAAGTGTGAGAATAAATGCCGGAAGATATTACTTTTTCTAAAGCAACAAATACGGCCGGCAATTCTTTTGTCGGCTTTAAAATTGAGGATGGTCAAGCGTTTATTTTCTATCCGGAGGCTTTTCGTCTTTCGAGTAAAAAAGAGGATAAACAAAAAGACATTCTTCTTCTCTTGAAAACGATCTCTTCGGCAAAGAATCGTCCAGAATATCTTTCTTCATACCTTCGAAGTGGCACGAGTGAGGGGGAAAAATCATTCCCTTTTGATGCCTACTTCTATTTAATCTCTGATTATTTCGGATCCGGAAGGTATTCACCCAAGGAAAAGACTTGGTCCGTTTCCGGAGATGGAAAGATCAATTGGAAGAAAACCACTGAGCAAAATCCAATTTTGACCCAGGGCGGTTTTGTTTTCACCAATGTTTTTAAAGAGCTTTCCAAAGACAAACACGACATTCTTTATGAGGCTTATAGATATTGTGTTGAGCAAAGCATAGAAATGATCGGTTGGCTCTATGGCATTCCTTCAACCTTTTCCCCGATCCTTTCGAAGAAAAGCGCCTATTTACGAGCCATCAATACGGCTCTTCAACATACATTCAATTCTAAAGACAAAGTCCGGCTTTTTAGTATGCGTGAAGTTCTCTTAGGCGTTTCAGGCCGCATTAAAGATGTAAAACGACTTCGTTATGGCGTTGATACTTATGATTACGTTTTCGAAAGACTTGTAGACCATGCTTTCGGAAATGTTGATGATATTTCAGCTTTTTATCCCCAATCGTCATGGGTTATCGGGGAAAAAGAAACGCCCTCGACATTTTTACGTCCTGACTCGGCTGCGGTAACTGGTGATAAAGTTTTGATCATCGATGCAAAGTACTATCGCTTCGGAACAACCGGAAGCATTTCAGATTTACCCGATACGACATCGATCGAGAAACAAATCACCTATGGGGATTATGTGCGGAATTTCTTACAAGAAAAGAAACAGGTTCAGAGCGTTTTTGTATTGCCTTGTCTCGCCTCAGACAAAGGGCCTTTGATTCAAAAATTCGGCTATGCAAAAGCGAATTGGCAAGTTGAAGAAGGCCAGGAAAAAATCCCTGCGGTATTGGTTGATCTTCGATCGCTTATATTCGCTTTTGAAAAAGAAAAATCTTCCCTTCTTCCGGATTTGCTAAAGTCTCTATAAAACAAAAAGCACACCCGTTTGTCGGATGTGCCTTTTTCATCTTAGCGAAGCGCTCGCCCTAATTCGCCCTGATTTTGGATATTGGGCGGATTGGTTGTGATGCTAGTTTGGCTCCGAGCGAAGAGCGAATGGCCATCGAAGAAACGGCCGATTGAGTTGGCTTCGTCCGGGAACATATGAGAGTAGTAGTCCAAGATCGTGCTTTCGGTGTCCCCGAGCCACTGAGCCACGATGCGAACGGGGAAGTTCGCCCGAATGAGGTTTGAGGCGCAGCTATGACGGAACTCGTGGATCTTGATGGCCGGAAGCCCGGCTTTTTTGGCGTATTCCTTGGCCAACCTGCGGACGTGCCCTTCGTTGATGACGATGGCCCCATATTTTCCTGGGAAAAGATATGCCTCCGGGTCTTGATCCGGCTTGAGGAGGTCCGCGACGTCTTTGATGAGCGTGAGCGTGCGAACGGAGCGCTTCGTCTTGGGCGTCGTGAAGACCTGCTTTTTGTAGAGCGACTTCGTGAGGACGATCCGCCGCACCGAGATCGTCCCCTCTTCGAGGCTGATGTCCCCACGTTTGAGGGCGATGCATTCCGTCATCCGCATCCCGTAGTAGCAGAAGATGGTGAAGAGAAGCTTGTCCCGTGGGTCGGTGATGACCGAGAGGAACTTCTTTTCCTGCTCCAGCGTGTAGAAATGATAGATATGATCGTCCGGCGTGGAACTGAGGTACTCGAAGATCCGCTCGGGCAAGAGGTTCGGATTCCACTTGCGGAGGAACTTCACGTAAGTCCGGACCGTCGAAACGACGTTGCACATACTCCCACGGGGCGCCTTGTTCAGCTTCTCGTTGAAGCGGTCCAGATCATCGTTCGTCAGATCCTGCACGTAGTAGCCGCCGAAGTTCGGCTCGACGTAGTTCTTGTAGAACGACGAGCGCGTGTAGATGGAAGACGGCTTCAACTTTTTCTGAAGCGAGGCGAAAAAGAGATCCGCGAGGTCTTTGCACAGGATTTTGGGCTGCTCGGGCTTGCTTTCCATCTCGAAGCGCCCCCGGAGCTCGGCTTCCTTCTCCAAGGCCTGAGCCCTGGTCTTGAATCTCTTCTTCGTCTTGGGGTCGCTATAAAGCCGGACCCGCTTGCCGCGATTGTAGACTTGGACAACCCACAGGGTCTCGCTCGTCCCGTGGTCTTTGATTTTAAAAACGCTCATTGATTGATACATCCTCCTTTTAAAATGTTACAACAAACGATACAAAATAGACACAAGAAATATCGGCTTGCTTTGCAAAATGTCATTTTGTCTTCAGAAGTCCCTCCAATTCCTTCGGGAAGGATGCTTCGCCTTCCTCGCCGAAGAGAGCCGCGACAAGAGCATCGACGGAATGGATGGGTTGTTTGCCCCTTTCCCGTCGGTAGCGGTTGATGCTCTGGAAGTCCGTCTTGTTGATCCGCTGGCAGCCTTTAATGCAAAGCGCCTTGGCGATGAGCTCCGGCCGGAAGTTGGTGGCCAAGGAGAGCCGGGCAATGGCTTTGGCTGCTTCCTTCACCAGCCATTTGGCGTTGGTCTCGATGGCGTAGACGGGCTCTTCGTGGGCGAAGGGCTCGTTCTTCCGGACGCCTTGGAGGAAGTCATCCCATTTGCCCCAGCTCTTCGCCTCGCTCCGGTGGTCCTGATCGCAATTGTTCGGCTCTTTGAATTCGATGGCGGTGGCAAGGCAGCCGACGATATGCTCGGACTCGGTCCCATTCTCCAGCGCCGTGATGAGGAAGGGGATCTCGGCTTCGGCGTTCTTGTGGTAGTAGCGAACCTCGAAGCGGATCCAGCTTTTGACGTCCACGACGAAGCCTCGAACCGTTCTTTCGGCGGCTTTGTCGTAGATACAGAGCTGCATCGAATCCCGTGAGCCGAACGTGGCGCTGTAGCCCTTGAGTTTGGAATCAAGGACGGAAGCATACCCCGGAAGCGATTCCGAGGCCCCGTTAAAGAGGTTCATGTCCGTTTCGTCCGTGACTTCAAGCCGGCGCATCTTCGTCGTGTATTCGCGGTTCTGCACCTTGGCCTTGATCAAGTCCGTCGTGATGGTTCCGGAGAGATCGTCCGTCGGGAGGTCAACGCGGGTGCATTGCCCTTCCATCCGTCTAGCTTCGACAAGGAGATCGAGCCACCCTTTCCGGATGATGGCGTCCCGGTCCTTCTGCTCGGCGTTCTCTTCCTGGAAGAAGCGTCGTTCCTCGAAATCCCGGCAGGCCTCGCCCTTCATTTCCAAGACGGTGGTGGCGTGCCCGTAGCAGTCCTTGGTGATCGTTCCGCCATACCAGAGCGACAATCCCGGCCCGAGCTCAAGTTTCACGGTGTAGCCGTTGATCCCGGGGAGCTCTGCCGACTCGCTCAGATCGACGTTGAGGATCTTAAGCAGCTCTTCGAAGAAGCTGGCCTCTTCGGTGTAGGAGTGGCTGAAGCGGAACTTCAAATAATCGATGCAGGTGTTGAAAGACAGTTGCCTATGGGGGGTGTTACTGCACCCCCCAGCCGAGGCCCCTTCGGGCGCCTCGTCATCTTGTCGGTCCGGGCGCTTGCCCTCAGGGCCGCCAAGATTTTCCTCGTCGCTTTCCGTCGGGGCATTCTCGGCTAATTTGGTTTCATTGCTCATAGTGTTTTTTGTACCGGGGTTCCGCTTCCGGCCAAATGTTCTTGGCTTTCATGGTTTTGAAGCCAGCGTATTTCTGGATCGCATTCCAGATTTGATGCAGCGCTTGCTCTTGGGCCTCGTCGATCGGCTCGGGGAAGTCCAGGCGGACCAGCACGAGGAAGTCCGGGAAATCCTTGTAGATCCTCGCGTAATCGACGCGCCCGTTCCGTTTCCGGTACATCCGCTTCACGTTTCGGTAAAAGTTGTCATCGCCCAGCGCTTTGAGATCCGTCGGGACTTCGAAGTAAATTTTATGGGTGGCCTCCGTTTTGATGGTTTGCTCATCCATTTGGTCAAAAAAGTGTGTCATAGTCGTTAATTCCTTTCAGCCTTTAAGGCTTGTTTTTTGTCTTCCCGTCCCGTCTCGGCATTGCTCTTTTTAATGCATAAAAAGCTCCTTTCCCGTTAAGGAAGGAGCTTGTTAATTCGCTATTGCTGGATCAAATGATGGAGATACCACTGCAAAGAGAGTGAGACGAAGTCACTTCCTCAACAGACGATATCTTCCTAAGCCAATGGCGCGTGCCCATCTCGCTTAGTCAGCGGTCTTATATTCGGCTCGGCTTGCCCTTTTATTTACTATCGTAGGGTTCCCGTCTAGCCACCTCCGGATCGTTTCCGCTCGGATGTCAGGGCTAAATTAGAAGGTTCTTCGGCCGATGCCTCGCTACTGCATCCGACCGCCTTCGAGAGTATGTTACCATTCGTTTTTGGCCAAAAGAAGCCATTTTTGAGCGAAAACCCGACTGGTGTGCGTTTGAGCCGGAACGCGGTTTTAGATAAACTCCGATGCTCTCGGACCTAAAGAGCGCGATGGTGGAGCTGATGGAAAATCCACCATCTCAAAAGTTGGGCATTCAACCGATAAATGTATCGTTTGACGTACTCGGAGGAGTATCATCATCTTATGCCTAACTTCGAAATGGTAACGATCAAAAACAATTTGAATGATTTAAATATGCTAGTAACTAAAGCCCTTTTCGAAGATGGCTTTTCTCTTTCCAGCCCTGAAACTTCCTTAAATATTATGGAAATTTCTAGCCAACTCCAGTCGCTTCTCTTTCCTGACATTGAATATTTTGATGGCAGGACCCTATCCCAAAATGATTTTGAGGCTTTCTTAAAAAAGGCTATCCGAACTCATTATCCATCGTTTCAAAGGCATTCTTATCCAATTCTGAATGAGGCGTTTTCCGCCTATACTGCATTGGATAAATCTAACTTGCTTTTGTCCAAAATGGATTCGGACGAAAGGCGGGAAATCGTTGCCTCTTTTTCAAGAATTTCCTATTTTTTAGCTTCCATCGGCGTTGATTACCCAGCATTTTTGCTGCAAAAAGGGAAGGATCCCAAAACCCAAAAAGTGATTGATCAATTTTACTCGATGAGAGACACGATAAACAAGGCGGGCGGTTTCTTCGCTTGGAACGCTTTTTCCGAGGAAGAAGAGCAAAAGACGATTGATACAATCAAGGAATTTGAGAAACAAATTGTTGCATGGGTGGGTGAAGATAGAGTCAAAAATGGCCAAGAAATGGATGTTCATTATTTAGCTTTGTTTGAGCTCAATCTCAATATTGAAAATGGCCTATCAGTTTATTCTTGGATTCAGAAATATATTGATGAGGTTGATAAATGTTTTCCCGGTGCTAAAGATATGTACGAAAAAGGCCTCAGTTTAACTGGAACTGAGACTGCGATTCCAGCGCCTATGCTGGTGGCTTCTTATATTGCCTATTGGTACAACGCTTATAAAGAAGCGGATGTAAGCCACAAATTAAGCGATCGAGGCCTCATGAAAGCTGCGATATGGCAAGACTGCTTAGTTTACCGAAATGATGGAACAATCCCAAATCACATTTTTGAAGAAATCACCTATTTCTCCTGCCAAGAAAAGCTTTGGTCCAATGGAGCTGAGCAAGGCAGCTTAAGCGTTTATCACAAATGCGATATTAGGCTTGTCTATCTTCTGATAAACATACTTTTCGATCAGGCAAAGGTGGATTCTCCGTCTTTATCAGTTGGCGAGGTGGTCTCTACTTATAAGAATATGGCGCAAAACTTGGTTGATTATTTTGAACCTTGCCTAGATGGAAGAAAACCCAACAAAGCCGCGGAAGGATTTCGACAAGTGGCAGAAAAGATGCTTGAAGATGATTCTTTTGTCGAAAACATGAACGGCAATCTGGTAGGGAAATAAAAATATGGGAAAAATGATGAATTTGATCAAACTCCGAAAATCCAAAGGAATCACCCAGGAGGAGATGGGGAAGAAGCTCAACGTCTCCCGGGTCAGCTATTCCCGATGGGAGAGCGGCGAGTCGAAACCGTCCCTCGACGATCTTATTTTCCTTGCCGACTTCTTCGGCGTCTCGCTCGATTACCTTGTCGGGCGTCAGTCCGCAGTCCTTTCGGATCCGGCGGATCGGAAAGCGGTGGAGGACGCGATCGAGACCCTGTCCAAATGCGTCGGAAAGGGCGCTAAGTAATATGCCCTTGCCTTCGAAACCAGAGTCCGGCCATTTTTTCAGCGAGGAATTGTGGAAGGCTTCCGGCGTTCACCCTTTGGAGATCGAACGGGCGAACATCGAGATCTTTCTTTCCGAGGCCAGGAAATACCTTGACGAGAAGGACGTCGAAAGCCTTTCGGGCCAGCTTTATAGCAACGCCAACCGTTTGCATCCGGCCTCTTCCTGGGAGCGGAGGCTTTCGAAGATGGCTCTCAAATATGAGGCTCACCAAGCCCCGGTTCCGTCCGAGTTCAATGACGTTCCGCATCCGGCTTTGGACAAAGCGAACGTGTACGACGCGATCGTTTATCTCTCGAAGCGCCTGAAGAGCATCCCAGACGTTCCCCATTTGAGCAAGCAAGACTATCTCCATTATCTCGGCCCCGATTGCCGGGACGAGGTCTATATCTACGCGCTTTTGGCCATCCACGAATGGATGCTGCATTTCCGAGACCCTAAAAACGGGCTTTTTGAAATGGAGATATTTTCTCCATCCGAAGCTAAGGATATCTTCACTTACTATGAGGCAAAAGACATTGTTCGTTTGTTTGATAAGAAATACCGAACGGAAAAAGAGAAGGTATTCGAGAACGAAAATACTTTTGTCGTTTCTTTTGTCGCTGCCGATCCGGAAAACGCGGACCAAGTTATCCGCCTTCCTGGCCTTCCCGCTTTCTCTGAGATCTTTTATGAAGACACGAAGCGGGAGATGGCCTTTTTCTCCTCGCTTAAAAACGGCCTTTAAACCTTGTCTAATTTGTTTGTCTCTATTCGCCTAAGGAACTTCGCGTTGTTTTTATGAGTATCAGAAAACGGTCCTCACATTTGATTTAATTCCTTATGAGAAAACTCGGGTGTAAACTAATAGCAACATCCGTTCGATAACTTTGGGGGTATCTCTATGAAACACATCAAGATCGCGCTGGCTTTGCTGGGGGCTTTCACCGCCCTCTCGCTCTCGTCCTGCGGCGAGAAATATTACAAGGTCCGCTTCCTCAACGATGACGGCACCGTCCTTTATAAGGATGCCCAGGTCTTGGGCGGCAGCGTCCCCGTCTACGAGGGTGGGACGCCGCTCAAAGCCAAAACGGATCAGTACACCTACACCTTCAAAGGCTGGGACAAGGAGCTATCCGCCATCAGTGCCGACACGGATTACACCGCCGTGTTTGATTCATCCGTGAACGAATACAGCGTGAACTTCCTCAATTACGACGCCGCCCTTCTTTCGACGGTGAAGGTGGCCTACGGGAGCGCGGCCGTCTTCGACAAAGAAACTCCCGTCAAACCTGAGACGAGCCAATACAGCTATACCTTTACGTCTTGGAGCGGCTCCCTCGAGAACGTCACCCACGATTTGACGGTGGTGGCCCAATACGAAGAGAAGGAAAAGAAATACAAAGTCGAATACAAGAACTATGATGGCACTCTTCTTGAGACGGATGAGGTCCTCTATGGCGAGAACGCCCATTATGACGGGACGGCCCCAACGAAGCCTGACAGCAATCCTTATGCCTATACGTTCAAAGGCTGGGACAATTCGGACATCAACGTGGTGAAGGACATGGTTCTCACCGCCCAATACGAGGAGATCCAAAAGGTCTTCACCGTCACCTTCCTGAACTGGGATGACAGCGTTTTGTCGACCGACAAGGTCGCCTATGGCGGCACCGCCGACCCGGGCGAGGCCGCGAATCCGAGCAAGCCCTCCGACGATCAGTATCATTACACCTTCAAAGGTTGGTCTGACTCCTTGGAGAACATTACTTCTGACAGGACGGTTAAGGCCACTTATTCCTATGATTTGAATCAGCTCACCGTCACCTACAAGAACTGGGATGGCAGCGTCCTCGACACCCAGAGCGTCAAATACGGCCAGAACGCCTCTTACACGAAAGGCGCCCCGACCAAAGCGAAGGACGCGGAGTACGACTATGCCTTCAAAGGCTGGGACGGCAGCGAGACGAACATCACGAAAGACACCACCCTCAAAGCCCAGTTCGTCAGCACGAGAAACTCCTTCCTCGTGACCTTCGTGAACTGGGACGATTCGGTCCTCGATGCCCAAAGAGTCGCTTATGGCGAAGATGCGACCTTTGCCAAAGATACCCCGACGAAAGCGCAGGACGAACGCTATCTTTACACCTTCAAAGGCTGGTCGGATTCCCTCGCGCACATCACCGAAGACAAGACCCTGAAAGCCACCTTCGACTATGCCTTGCGCGAATACAACGTGACCTATCTCAATTACGATGGGACGAGCCTCGACGCCCACAAGGTCGCCTATGGCAAGAACTCCTCTTATCTTGGAGCGGCTCCGACGAAAGCGGACGACGAACTCCATACCTACGTTTTCACAGGCTGGGACAAGTCCGAGGACAACGTGACCTCTGATACGACCTTCACCGCCCAGTTCAAGGACGTCCTGAGGCAATACACGGCGACGTTCTACGATGACAACAACCAATTGGTTTACACGGCGGCGGTGGACGCCGGTACCGACGCGGTCTACCAAGGAGCGATCCCGACCAAAGCGTCCGACGAGAAATACGATTACACCTTCTCGGGCTGGGACGTTTCTCTCAGCAACGTGCGGGCGGATACCAAGTTCACCGCCCAGTTCAGCCAGACTCTCAAGGCTTTCTACGTCTCCTTCAAAAACGAAGATGGTTCGTTATTGAAGACCGAAAGCGTCAAATACGGCGAGACCGTCTCTTACACCGGGGCGACCCCAACCAAAGACAAGACCGCCCAGTACTCCTACGCTTTCTCCTCCTGGGACAAGCCGCTCGAGAACATCACGAACAACTGCGACCGCTACGCCCAATACGCCAGCTCCATTAACCAATACACGGTCCAGTTCGTCAACTACGACGGATCCGTCCTGCAGACGAACGCCGTCGATTACGGATCCTCCGTCGAGTATGCGGGTGCAAAACCCTCAAAGCCGGCCGACGATGACTATGGTTATGTCTTCACCGGATGGGACAATTCCACGTCCGCGATCACGGGCGACGTCACCGCGACGGCCCAGTTCAGCAAGGCGGACTACCTCGACTACGTCCTTAATGGCGAAGAGACGGCCTATGTGGTTTATAAGAGTGCGTCTGCAACAATTCCCAATGCCGTTGCCATTCCATCGACATATAAAAATAAACCTGTTGTTAAAATCGGCAGTTCGGCCTTTAAAGACTGTTCTTTTTCTAAGATTGTCATTGACGCTCCCCTTACCGAAATTGGCGCTTATGCTTTTAGCGATTGCTATAATTTACATTCCATCAGTCTGCCCAATACGCTTATTACAATAGGCCGAGGGGCCTTTGGCCATTGCAATTTAGAATCGATTACAATTCCGGATTCGGTTACTTCTTTTGCGGCTGACGGCGTCTTCGGAGGGGATGAAATATTGAAAACCGTAGTGTTTGGTTCATCCTCATCAATTACGGAACTGCCATTTGCCACTTTCTATTATTGCCAGCAACTGGAAGAAATTACTCTTCCTTCTTTGCTGAAAACAATCGGCGGGCAGTGTTTTGATACCTGTAAGTCTCTCACGAGCATCGTCTTGCCGGATTCTGTTACTACAATTGGGCACGGCGCCTTCGGTGACTGCGTCAAATTGGCGAGCATAACCTTGGACGATTCCTTGACAACGCTCGATGGGGATTGCTTTCGTAACTGCAGCGCTCTCCGTTCAATTGCTCTTCCGGCTAATTTGATCATGATTCAAAGAGATTTGTTTTCTGGGTGCCAACTCCTTTCCGAAGTGACATACAAAGGGACGGTGTCAAATTTTAAAGTTTTAACGAACGGTTTTTTCTCAGACCTACTATCGCCAACGCGGGCTTCATACGTTCAGTGCTCGGATGGCAAAGTGACGCTTTCGTGATCATCGTCTAAACGGCATTCCGCAACCCGTTTGCACACCGTTGCCCAGCGGTGGATGGTCATTTTGGCTAGGACGGCGCTTCAAAAAAGTGGGTGTCTTATATTACAAAGTAATATAAAAAACAGGCTCGCGAAATCTTGCCATTTTCCCGCCATCCCGACCATGTTATTATAAACCTCGATTTTATCGGGGTTTTCTTTTATAGGAATCAGAAGTGGTATACCACTCGGTAAACCTTTTTGAAGATTGTATAAATAAAAGTATAAATATGTGAGCTAGAAAGATAAGCATCCTTTCTATTTATCTTTTCCTCGGCTACCATTCCGGCATGGAAAAGACCTGGCCCGAGAAATACAGAACATACGACGTCTCAATCAAGCTGAACGCGATAGCTAGGTACGAGGCAGGGGGAATCAGCCTAAGGAATCTGGCCGATGAGATCGGGGTCAACCGGAGCACCCTTTGGTCATGGGTGAGGAAATCGAGGTCCCCAGGCATGCTTCCGACCGAGCCATCGAAGACCGTCTTCGTCGATGTGACGCCCGAGGTCAAACGCCCCCTGGCCGGATCCGCGGAGACCATCACCCTGAGGATCAACGGGGTGGAGGTATCCACCGACTCGTCTGGGGTGAAAGCCATAATCGAGGCGATAAGGCGATGATAGACATAGGAAGCATCGAGCATATCTATCTTTATCCCGGCAAGACCGATTTCAGGCTGGGGATGTACGGCCTTCGGAAGCTCATCGGCGAGCCCAAGCCCCATTGCCTCTACGTCTTCGCCAGCAAATCCATGTCGGCGATCAAGATCATAGAGACGGAGGAGCATGCCTGCTGGCTATACCAGAAGAAGCTCTTCAAAGGGAGGTTCCAATACCCCTCGGAGGGCGAAGAGTCGGAGCTCACCAAGGAGGAGATCGCCTACATAATAGAAGGCGTCTCCCTAGTCGCGAGGATCGAATCCGGCGGTAAGAAAACCCACTACAGATATTATTGAGAAAAAGCTCGATAAAAACTGATGTTTTCATTGATAAAATCATCGATAAATGCTATACTTTTGGCATGGGAAAAGAGCCATCGATCGACCTGTCAAAACTGACCGAAGAGGAACGCGATTACGTCCTTTCTCTGCAGCGCGAGCTGGCTGACAAGAGGCTTGAGTCGGCATCCAGAGAGGCCAAACTGAGGGAGGCGGAATCCAAGATAGCCGCCTCCGAGAGGAAGATAAGGGCCTACGAGAAGGCCCTCATGAGCGAGAAGTGGATCGTGAGGAAATACAACCTGGAGCGGTTCTTCTCGAAATCCGACAACGCCGGGAAGGCCTACAGCGATCTCGCCTCGGCCCGCAGAAGCCAGCATGGCGTCCCCTTTTCCGCGTCGCCCAAGAAAAAGCCTGGCAGGTCAAAGGGATCGCCCAACTTCGGGGGCGATTACCTTTCCTCGTTGGCCGCGAAGAACGAGCCCATCACCGTCGACGTCGCCGAATCCCTGCTGCTGAGCAACCCCTCCCTCACCCTGAAGAAGATACGCGACGAGAGGACCTACCTCATCAAAAGGGCCGCCGCCCACATCGAGGTGCGCGAGGTCATAATACCGATATACAAGGGGAGCGACGGGGCGATATACAGGGGGAAGAGCCCATCGCCGCTTGACCATTCGATGATATCGTCATCCCTGCTGTCCGACTCGATCGCGATGAAGTACTTCCTCGGCGTCCCCGAGGACAGGTACGCGAAGTGGCTCGCCGCGGAGGGCCTGCCCTTCTCGCAGAGGACCCTGAACAACTGGGCAATCTCCACGGCGGAGGCCCTGGAGGGATTCGCCAAGGGGATCCCGTCCCTGCTGGCAAACGGCGATTACCGCATCTCCAACATCCATATTGACGAGACCACCCTCGGCGTCATCGAGAAAAAGTCCGAGGGGCGCGACAAAAGCTACGTGTTCACGTATTCCGCGACGTCGAGCAAAGGCCTGGTCCGTTATTACGATTTCGCGGGCAGCCGGAAGACCGACAGGACGAAGGAGATGCTGAAAGGCTACAAGGGGGCCATCACGGTCGACGGATACTCCGGGTACGACGACGTGAGATCGACGGAGATAAAGATACAGAGATGCCTTTGCCATGCAAGGAGAAAATTCACCGATATCGTCAAGACAATCGACAATCCGGAGACACTGAAGAGCTCGGTGGCCTATGAGGCAGTCAGGAGGATAGACCTCGTGTTCGCCGAGGAGAGGAAGCTGCGCGAGAAAGGCGTCTCTGGCGAAAAACTAGTCGAAGCCAGGATGTCGAAAGAATACCTGAAGCTCGTCTTCTCCGTCAATTCGTATATAAGGGGGATAACGCCGGAAAAGGGCTCGCCTCTGTCGAAGGCCATCAATTATTGGAATGGCCTATGCCCCGAGCTTTGGACATACCTCCGAGACGCTTCCCTCACCCCTGACAACAACGAGGCCGAAAGGCAGGTGAAGAAGCTCGTCATCGACCGCAAGAACTTCCTTTTCTCAAGAACCGAAAGAGGGGCTAGGGCCTCCTGCGTCCTCATGACCTTGGTCGACATCGCCTCCGAGAACTGGGTAGACCCCAGAGGCTACATAGAGTTCCTTCTAGACAACCGCGAGAAGCTTCCATTCGAGGACTTGCTGCCCTGGTCAGGCAAGATACCCGAATCCATAAAAATACCTAAGAAAAGCAAGCCTGTGTGAATTTTCGAACGGCCCGTGCGAATATTCACACGCGAATGCCAGGTTTTATCTAATACGTCTATCTTTCTACCTCACAATAAATATAAGTAGAATCAAAAGTATAAATAACAATCGATTCCGAACCTTCGGAAGGAAAACTATCGAATGAAAATAGTCCATTTCGGTAAACCATTGGTAAACCGTTGCCTAGGGGTGGGAGTCCGTTTTGGCCTTTTTCAAGCCTCCAAAAATATCAAATCTTATATTACAAAGTAATATAAAATCTGAACTCTCGAAAATGGACCGCCTACTTGCCATCCCGACAAAAAAACATCGATAGAATCTATATATTATGGGTTCTTCTTATCATAAAAATATGTGACGTCAGTGGGATGATTTATTTCAAAAAGGACCCTTTGCCCTTGCGGGGTCGAGAAGAACTGATATCATAAGGTTGCAGTCGGGCTGGCCGCGAGGCCTTGGCCCACCAAAGGCGGGAATTAGTCCCGCTTTTTTGATTGAGTATCAGAAAACGGTCCTCGCATTTGATTTAATTTCTCATGAGAAAACTCGGGTGTAAACTAATGGCAACATCCGTTCGATAACTTTTGGGGGTATCTCTATGAGACACATCAAGATCGCGCTTGCTTTGCTGGGGGCTTTCACCGCCCTCTCGCTCTCGTCCTGCGGCGAGAAATATTACAAGGTCCGCTTCCTCAACGATGACGGCACCGTCCTTTATAAGGATGCCCAGGTCTTGGGCGGCAGCGTCCCCGTCTACGAGGG
>Ga0183095_10578_pt1 | contig 92615 bp, 79 predicted proteins | sample BioMet4_FD_130346 | JGI IMG/M metagenome (GOLD analysis project Ga0183095, IMG submission 130346) | Microbial communities from bioreactor (seeded with sewage sludge) at LBNL, California, USA - Biofuel metagenome 4 (v2) (version 3) | ecosystem: Engineered > Bioreactor > Anaerobic > Unclassified ...
ATTTTATTCTCAATGATTTGCACGAGGCAGAATATCCTCTGCCTCGTGCAAATCATTGAGAATAAAATCCATACATTTATCGAAAGTAGCTCTCTTCTCATTATATTCTTCTCCCAAGTTGTACACTTTGGAAATAAGAGGCACACCGCCGAAACGCTCTATCAAATTGCCATAAGCCCAAGCCCGGAAGAAAAGGGTCTCCCCTTTGAGTTGATTGCGCTTCTCCACAGGAATGAAAGTCAAACCGTCAATGCGAGAAAGCACCTCGTTCATATTGTGGATTCCCGTATAAGCCCTGTTCCAGATATTCAAGAATGTAGTCCTGGTATTGTGGGCATATCCATTCTCATATTGATATATAAAAGTATCGGGCGTAATGAGACCTCTCTCAATATAATTGGTAGAAGTACCTCCGTAACGGAAAAAAGCCTCATCAGTAATGCAGGAGATATTGCCTTCAGTGAATGGATCCGGGACTACCGTATAGAAACTGTTTATATAATCTTCAAGCAGGTCGGCATTGGTATAGATGTCTGTTTCCGACAGTTTATCGTGAGGCTGCCGGTCAAGATAGTTCTTCGAGCACGCCCCTCCTATGCAGAGAGCCACGGCAGCGAAAACCATTATTTTGAACATCCGTACCATATCTTTAGAAAGTCATTCTAATCCCAGTATTGAAAATCCTCATTTGAGGATAAGTCTGCAGTTCTTCATCGTTAGTCTCAGGATCTACTCCCTTAAGCGGACTTATTGTCAACAAGTTATAGCCAGCCACATATATCCTCGTAGCACTTACCCCCAAGCCTTCAAGCAAATGGGCTGGAAGGGTATAGCCTATTTCAATGTTTTTCAAGCGAATGAAAGAAGCACTCTCATTATAAAAGTCAGCGTTCCCATATCTCACTGCAATCCTCGGATAATTGGAATCCGTATTTGTCAATGTCCAAGCCTTTTCCGCCGATTCCTTGTCAATGTTGCCAGAACGCCAATCGATCAATGGGGCATAATAGAATCTGGCTCTTGCCTGTCCTTGAAGAAGTACGGTGGCATCGAAACTCTTCCACCTTGCACTCATTGTCAATCCATAAACAATCTGCGGTACCGTAGTCAGATCACATCTGCGACGATCATAAGAAGTGATAGCCCCGTCCTTGTCGATGTCTTCATATATGAAACTGCCCAATGTGGCCCCTGGGAATTGAGGATTGTTCTTCAAATCGTCCGTCGTCCTGTTTATGCCTATCACGTGATATAAAAGGGATGACCCCATCGGATGGCCTTCTACTTTGAGATATTCGTGACCGGTTCCCCACGGGGTTTCGTCCATATATTTGATCTTATTCTTCGCAAAAAGGAAATTCCCCCTTACATCATAAGAGAAGTCATTAGAGATTTTCTTTGACGAAGAGAGTTGGAATTCAAATCCTTTATTGTCAACTATGCCAATATTCTCATCAGGCAAGTTGCTCAGTCCCGTATAGTTAGGAACAGACGCATTGCGGCCGCAGAGGATATTGGACCTTCTGGTATCGAAGGCATCCACCTCCCACGACAAAAGTCCGTTCCAAATCTCTCCATCCAAGCCAATATTCCAGGTCTTTGCAACTTCCCAAGTGACATTCACGTTTGGTGCGGTACCGGGGATAATGATATTGGCATCGCTTCCGCCCAACTTAGTTGCATAAGCTGTGGAAGAAGTGTAGGCATAAGTGGTAAGATATTGAAATTGGTTGATGGCATCATTGCCCTGCTCTCCATAAGAAGCCCTAAGTTTCAAGTCAGTAAGCCAAGAACCTACTTTGCTATTTACAAATGGCTCCTGAGAGATACGCCAGCCCACTGACACTCCAGGGAAGAAACCCCACCTATTGTCTTTAGGGAAATTCTCAGAACCATCGTACCTAGCAATCAGGGAAAGCATATATTTGCCTTTATAATCATAATTGAGTCTTCCGAAGAAACTGCGTCTTGCAGTCTCATCGGCAGAGCCGTCAGTACTCCAATAAGAATGATCCGCAGAGCCTGCAAACATCTGATCTATGGCGCTTGAGGCATATTTCAATCTTGCAGCACCGAACGTGTCGAGCCTGTAAGAACTTTCCTCTGTACCCAACATCAAACTGACATTGTGGCAATCTGCGAAATTCCTCTCGTAATTCATCACGGCATTGAGGGTGAGTCTGGTCCATTCGGAATAAGCCTCGCTCAAAGTTGGTGTAGGCCAATAAGTATAAGTCTGTTCTTCGTATGTCTCTGTGACTTCGTCATAAGAATAATAATTCCACGGAGTCCTCCATACCTTATTGAAACTGTGGTCTTTATCATAAGCAACACGACCTTCGGCAGTCAGCCCTTCCACCCATTTTCCGAAATCCAATTTGGCATAGAATGAAGAATTGAGGGTAGTAGACTTGGTTCTATCGTATCCTGTCTTGTCCTGGACCATAATGGCAGGATTCATTCCCCCACGAAGATAGCCATTAGGATAATAAGGCGCACCTGTAGGCATTGATCTCATTGTGGCATAGAAAATACCATAATTATTGCTTGGAAATGCCGAATAGTTCTTATGTTGCTCTCTTATTGAGAAATCGATTCCGGATTTCAGCCAATCAGTAATCTTCAGGTCAATATTCGACCGCATATTGTATTGGACATAACTTGTCGCTCCCTTGCGGTAAATGCCATCTTGGTCCTGCAAGCCAAGGGATACGAAATATTTCACTCTGTCCGCACCTCCACGTACCGTAACCCCGAACCTTTGCTGAGTTGCAAAGTCCTTTATAATGGACTTGTACCAATTGGTGTTAGGGTGCGATACCGGATCGGAGCCGTCACTATATTTGTCAATATCTTCTTTCGAATATTTTGGCGCCTCGTTGTCAATGGCATTGGAAGCATTGACCGCCTTTGCATACAACACTGCATCGGCCATCTCTGGAAGCCTTGTAGGCTGCTGGAGACCGAAATCGTAAGTAAATTCGACTGTCGGTTTGGCACTCTTGACACCTCTTCTGGTGGTAACGAGTATTACCCCATTTGCGGAACGGGAACCATAAATTGCTGCAGAGGCGTCCTTTAACACGGTGATGCTTTCGATTTCATCGGCTGACAGGCGACTGAACTGATCACCTCTGCCTGCGATTCCATCAATCACGATCAATGGGGTATTGTCTCCCAATGTACTGCGTCCACGGATCAACATCGAAGCGTTATCATTGCCAGGCTCACCGCTTCTGTCGCTCACTATGACACCCGCGAGACGGCCGGCGAGGCTTTGTGAAAGATTCGCTGTAGAACTATGTTTTAATTCCTCGCCCGAAGTAGAAGCCATAGAGCCAGTAAATAAAGCTTTGCTTTGGATTCCGTAGCCAACCACGATAACTTCATCCAACGGCTTCATATCTTCGCTGAGCCTGACTTCGATTCTCGAATTCCCCTTTACCTCGACTTCTTCAGGAACATAGCCGAGGAAAGAGACTTCTAGACGCGCACCTGATTCTGCATCGATGGCGAAATGGCCATTGTCGTCAGTGACAGTCCATTTGCTCGTACCTTTTTCTATTACGCTGGCACCTGCGACAGGATTCCCGTAGTTATCCTTGATGGTACCCAATATCGGCTTTTTGGAAGTTGTCTGGTCGCCTTTTTCTTCTGCCCTTGCAGACAGAACTACATAATAACCTTTGATGGAATAGTCCATACTCAGAAGCGAACAGAGGGTGCCAACCACTTCATTGATATCTTTCTCCCTTACATCGATGCTGACCACTTTTGCGATGTTGATATCCGAGCCATAGACGAACAAATACTTGCTTTGATTTTCAATTATTCCTATGCAATCGGAAAGTGTCGCATTCTTGACTTTGATTGTAATCTTGCCATTATCGGTTTCAGAGGCTGGAATGCTTTCCGGGTGGCCTGCTTCAGAGGCTCTCGAAACGATTGCGGACTGCGACAAGAGAACAGACAAGATGACGAGAACGCCGAATGTATGGTTCAGCATTCCCATTATCAATGTCTTTGGTCTTATCGTTGTCATTTTCCTATCTACTTCTTTACAGGAGGATCGATAAATACTACTTCACCGTCTTCACTATGTGAGAACGAGAAATCCGCCGTACGTTGCAACACCTGAAGTATATAATCCAAGCCGTCCGAAGTGCGGAACTTGCCACTGCAACTATACTTGGAGAGAGCCTTGTAACGTATCTGGATCCTGACGCCGAATGCAGCGCTCAACTTATCCATTATCCTTGGGAAAGATTCATTGTTCAGACAGATTAGCCCGTCCTTCCAACGATATTCATTCATATCGGTAAATGTCGAAACGGTACAATTGCCATCTGAGATATTGACCTTATGCATTGGGTCAAGGACAACAGTCCTATTGGTCTTGGTCTCTGTTATCTCGAGAGCTCCCTCGAATAGAGCCGCTTCGAAATCATCGCCAGTCCTGACATTGAACTTTGTGCCACGGACTTTGAGATCGCAAGTGGAAGTATGGACAAGGAATGGGTGTTTCGCGTCTTTCACAACATCGAATTGGGCTTCTCCGTCCAGGTTCACCACTCTATTTTTCTTAGAAAAAGAAGGTTCGTAAGATAATTTGCTTTCCGAATTCAGCCATACTGAAGTACCATCCGGAAGAATTACATTTGCCCTTTCAGTAGGGGGAACCACAACAACACTTGCGGTGCTGTCTTTTAATGCCAATGGATGATTGCCAATGATATATCCGCATATTGCGAAGAGGATCAACGATGCTGCGATGGATATGATTCGAATTGGTAGGCGCTTTACCTTATGTGTTTCTACTATTGGGTCGGAAAGCAAGATTGCATCATAAAGGTGTCTCTCTTTCTGAAACTGAGCCATATTCTGCTGTGAAGCTTCTACCCAGATGCAGACCTGATCTTCCTCTTCGAATGAAGCAGTGCCTGCGAAAAATTTATATAAAAGATTTTTATCCATCAGTGCCGATTTTTGTGGTAACTGAGTATATAGCACTTAACTCGTGCGATACCCTAACGGCTTTGTTGGATTATTAGATAAAGAAAAAGAAAGAATCAGATTTAAGATGTGCGCCGAGAATTTTCAACGCCTTTGAGATATGAAATTCTACAGTTTTCACTGACAATGAAAGACTTGTGGCAATCTGGGAATATGTCCTATCTTCCAGCCTGCTCATCTCGAAAATTCGACGAGTCTTTTCAGGCATCATTGCCAACGTCTCATTGATTATCCTTCGTGTCTCTGAGCAGAACAAATCTTCAGGATCACAGGCCTCAAGGGTGGAAATTCTCAAGGCCAACACTCTCTCTTGGTGCTGTTTCATCTTGTCAGACGCGGCACTTATGACGTTGTCGTGCCTTAAAGCGTTGAGACACTTGTTCTTAATAGCCGTAAGAATATATGCCTTAGAGTTAATATCGGCAGGCAACCTATCGCGGTTGTCCCAATAATAGGCAAAACTGTCCGATACTATATCCTCTGCAGCCTGTCTGTCTCCCAAATAGGAATTGGCAAAGCGAACAAACATTCTATAGCATTCGTTGAACAGGGCGTTAAACGCCGATATGTCAGACATCTCAGACACTTTGCAAGGACACTAATTGTTACAAATGTATTAAAAACCGAGCAAAATTCACAATCCAATTGCAATTCTCGTCTTAAGTACTTCGTATTGAGCAAGCGGTCTCGAACAAGTAGCAAGAAAAGAGCCGGCTGAAATCTCTTTTAGTCGGCTCTCACAAACATAAACCTAAAGGGAATTATTTCCCAGACTTTCTATTCCTCAGAATGATCTGTCCACCAGCGGCATCAACCTCGATGACCGAATCCTTATGTACAGTCCCGTCCAAAACAGCCTTCGCAAGTTGGTTCACCAGCTCCCTTTGCATCAACCTCTTGATAGGACGAGCACCATAAGCCGGATCATACCCATACTCCACCATATAATCCCCGAAAGCAGGAGTGAACGTAATTTCCACACCATCATCCGACAATCTCTTACGAAGTTCCTCCATCTGAATATGCAGAATATCACGAAGATCATTCTGACTCAGAGGATCGAACATAATGATCTCATCGATCCTATTAAGAAACTCCGGACGGACAGTCATCTTCAACACATCCATCACCTTCCCTTTGCACTCATCCAGCAAAGCCCTCCTCTGGGCAATCGCCTTCACATCCTCATTAGGATCAGCACCAGGCCGCCCCACAGCAGGAAGTTTCTCCATATAACTCTGAATGATATCCGAACCCACATTCGAAGTCATTATCAAGATAGTATTCTTGAAATCCACAGTACGCCCCTTATTATCAGTAAGACGACCGTCATCCAACACCTGAAGCAAAATATTGAACACATCCGGATGCGCCTTCTCAATCTCATCAAGCAACACCACAGAATATGGTTTACGCCTTACCGCCTCAGTCAACTGCCCCCCCTCATCATAGCCCACATATCCCGGAGGTGCACCGATAAGACGACTCACAGTATGACGCTCCTGGTATTCACTCATATCAATCCTAGTGATCATATTCTCATCGTTGAACAGAAACTCAGCCAATGCCTTGGCAAGTTCAGTCTTACCCACACCGGTCGTACCCATAAATAGGAACGAACCGATAGGCCTCTTCTCATTCGAAAGTCCTGCCCTGCTTCTGCGCACGGCATCAGCCACAGCCTCGATAGCCTGATCCTGACCAACCACCCTCTTATGAAGTTCATCCTCCATACGAAGCAACTTCTCCTTCTCACTCTCCAACATCTTCTGAACAGGAATGCCAGTCCATTTACCGACCACCTCGGCAATATCCTGAGGAGTCACAGATTCAGTAATGATAGGATCCTTGATGGCAGCCTGACGAGCAGTCAACTCATCAATTTTCTTCTGAGCCGCAGCCATCTTACCATACCTCAGTTCAGCCACCTTGCCATAATCCCCGGAACGCTCAGCAGCCTGAGACTGAATCTTATAATCATCTATCTGCTGACGAGCAGTCTGCAAATCCGACAAAATACCCTTTTCCTCATTCCACCTCTGCATCAAAGCAGCCTTCTGAGCATTCAGATCCTTCAGTTGCACATCGATCTTCTCCATCTTGAGAGAAACACCTTCCCTCTTGATAGCCTCTTTTTCAATTTCCAACTCTCGAATCTTACTATTCAACTCATCGATAGGCTCAGGAACGGAATTCATTTCCAACCTAAGTTTCGCAGCCGCCTCATCCACCAAGTCTATCGCCTTATCAGGCAAAAACCTATTTGTAATATAACGATGCGAAAGATTCACCGCAGCAATCAACGCATCATCCTCGATACGAACCTTATGGTGATTCTCATATTTCTCCTTCAAACCACGCAAAATGCTAATGGACTCGGCAGGCGACGGTTCATCTACCATAACCATCTGGAACCTTCTCTCAAGAGCCTTATCAGTTTCGAAATACTTCTGATATTCGTCCAACGTAGTAGAACCGATAGTCCTGAGTTCACCCCTTGCCAATGCAGGTTTAAGGATATTTGAAGCATCCATTGCTCCGCTGGTACGACCCGCACCGACCAAAGTATGAATTTCATCTATAAACAATATGATCTCTCCGGCACTGTCGACAACTTCTTTGACCACGCCCTTGAGCCTTTCCTCAAACTCACCCTGATATTTTGCACCAGCAATCAGCGCACCCATATCAAGAGAAAATAATTTTTTATTCTTCAGATTCTCAGGCACATTCCCATCAACTATTTTCTGGGCAATACCTTCGGAAATCGCAGTCTTACCCACACCAGGCTCACCGACCAGGATAGGATTGTTCTTAGTTCTTCGGCTAAGTATCTGCAATACCCTCCTTATCTCATCATCCCTTCCGATGACAGGATCAAGCTTGCCCTGAGCAGCCATATCATTGAGATTCACAGCAAACTTGCTGAGAAACTCGTATTTTCCATTATTATTCTCCATATATCTGTCTCCTTTTGTCCCCGGAGACTTGCGACCAATCCATAAGCGGTAATAGCCGTCTGCTCCAAAGAACAAACGGCTATCGTCAAATTATATTCCAACCCCAATTTTACTGACAATCTGTCAGAATTACGAGGCGTAAATTATTTATTTTCAGACAATTTGGCTGATTACTTGGCTGGCTGGGCAGGAGTCTGCTGAGCTGGTGCAGCTTTCTGTGCCGGATTGGCAGCAGGGAAGGCAGGCTGGTCAGATGTAGTAGTATTTTCGATCTTATCAGTAACATCCACATCAGTGCCCTTCGTACCCATTGTAAAGGAAGTAACTATGGAGCAAACGAGGATGAAAGTGACTAGGCCCCACGATACTTTCTCAAGCATATCGGTAGTCTGTCTAACGCCGAAAGTCTGGTTGCCTGCAACGAAATTGCTTGCAAGTCCGCCGCCTTTTCCATTCTGAAGCAATACGACTATCGTAAGGAGAATGCTGGCGATAACGATAAGAACCGTTAGGATTGTAAATATTGCGCTCATAATTTAAATAATATTATTCTTTTCCAATTTTTCAATTTGACTTGCAAAGTAAGCGTTTTTTTCGGGATATGCCAAAATTAGTTTTGAATAAATGCGCTTAGCCTCATCATAATAGCCCTGCTCCGCATAAATCGAAGCTAATGTCTCTGTACAGAAATAGTCATCCGGCATATTAGCATCAGAATTCCTCTCAGAAGCCTCACTCTTGATCTTAGCAGCGAAATTGGCAAATACATTATCCCCGCTATTACGGATATTGTCATATTGGGATTGAGTAAAATAATCCCCGCCCACTACACGCACAGGCCTTGCCTGTTCCTCAACAGTCTGAGGTTGCTCTTCTTTTTTCTCCACCTCTATATATGACTTTAGCAACGTCTCCACATCCTTGTCGGAATAATCCTGATTCCCCTCAGGGCGCACCAAATCCATAATTGCAGCCCTATTGCCAATATACATAGCAGCATCCGAGAATTGCGCAGTTCCCAAGTCCCTGCCCCCCATTTGCGCCAATCTGATACAACGCTCCTGACGTGCCGCACCGAACCAGGGATAGAGATTTACCACCCCGTCCAATTGCTCAATTGTCAACGTATTAAGGTTAATGTAATCTTCGTTCATAGCCTACCAGTTAGCAACAGTCGCATTGAAAATATCATCCACAAGTTTCTTCACGATCTCCTCTGTCAATGTAGACTCCACAGCATCAAGCGACTGAGAGGAATCATAATCGGCATATTGGGAAAAACTCTTTTCGAAATCATCTTCCGGATATTTTCTGTTTGTAAACGTAATCTTTACAGAAACAGTAAGCCTGCTCTGGGCGGCAACCTCATCTGCAGTCACGGCCATAGCCCTCACGTCGTAACCTGTAATCTCGCCGGCAATCTCGATGTCTCCGTCCATATCCACCTCTTCCAACTTAGTCATCTTCTTGAACTGGTCCTTGAGAGATTCTGTCAACTGGTTGCTAAGTGTAGGATTCACCCTCAATGCCTTGTACTCGAAATAATTGAGAGTCACAGTCTTCACATCAGGTTGGATAGAAGTTCCTGAAAATGAATATATTCCACAAGAATTGAACAAAGGCAAAGACATCAATAGCACTAATGCCGTGATGAAATGACCTAATTTATTGTGAGAAAAAACTTTCATATCGTTACTTGTTTGGCTTCCTTTGAGTCTTGTACTCAGGCGGAAGCCGTCTGTAAAGCGTCCTTTCGGAAATCCCCAACTGCTGAGCCGTCAGTTTGCGATTGCCGTGATTGGCCTCAAGCCTCTGGCGCATAAGTTCATTGGACATTTCCTTGATTGTAGAAGACTGAGGCACTTGCTCTTCCGGCTCGACAGGTATGTCAAATAATGGAGCCTTGCTAATATCGTCTTTGGTGACAGGAGTCCCTTGTCCCTGCCATTCTGCATCTTCATTGACGTGATCAATCACTGCGGAAGGAACCTCAGGCACGTGAATATTGCCTTTTATCTGCGCCTTCAATAACTCCACATCCTTTTTCAGTTCCACAATGGCGTTCACAATCGCCTGTTTCTCCGACGAAGAGAAAGCATCGGCACTTGGACGCTCCAACGTGGCTGGCAGCATATCCTCTGGATTCTCCTTCGGCAAATGCTTGGCAAGCATTTCGGCATTGACCTCAATCCTGCCAGAAGAAGGATTCACAGGTCCCGAAGTCTCAAGGACTGACACATTTTCAGCCACACTTTTCAGCTGGCGGACATTGCCCGGCCAGCGATAGCCTATCAGAAGACGGGTCGCATCATTTGTGAGATTCACCTTCTTCATCCCATATTTCTCAGAAAAATCGGATGCAAATTTACGGAATAGAAGGCTAATGTCTTCTTTTCTGTCGCGAAGAGGTGGCATATAGATCATAAATCCAGACAGACGATAATACAAGTCCTGCCTGAATTTGCCCTGAGCCACAGCATATTCCAGATTCACGTTAGTAGCGGCGACCACCCTTACATCGGTCTTTTCCACCTTAGAAGAACCGACTTTGATATATTCTCCGTTCTGTAGAACCCTTAAGAGCCGGGCTTGCGAAGCCAGAGGCAATTCCCCTATCTCGTCCAGGAAAAGCGTACCGCCATTGGCCTCTTCGAAATAGCCCTTTCTGCTTTCAGTAGCTCCGGTGAAAGAGCCTTTCTCGTGACCGAAAAGTTCTGAATCCACAGTTCCCTCAGGAATGGCTCCGCAATTCACAGCAAGATACTTTCCATTCTTGCGACGGCTGTATTGATGGATGATCTTTGGAATGTTTTCCTTGCCGACACCACTTTCACCAGTGATAAGCACCACAATGTCTGTCGGGGCTATCTTCACAGCCCTTTCCAGTGCGTCATCAAGTACGGAATCATTGCCGACTATGTCGAATTTATTCTTTAAGCTTTGTAACTCTTGATTGTCCATAGCGTACAAAGTTAAGAAAAGACAGAGAATTTGTATTCTTTCTCACAGAAAAAGTATTTTATTGCTATCTTTGCATTGAATTTGCAGCATTAAACGCATTTTAATTCAAATACAAATTTAACTTTAAAAAATAAAATCTTATGAGAAAAGGTATTAAATTTTTGGCAGTAGCTCTTTTAGGCTTGGCTGCTGCAGCTTGCGCCTCTCCCGAGAAGATGGCCGAGATGGCAAACAATGTCACTGTGAAGTGCGATCCTGCTGTCCTCGAAGTCGTTGCCGGTGAGATCAACGCAACCGTCACTGTTACTTACCCTAAGGATTACTTCCATCCGAAAGCAATCCTCGAAGTCACCCCTGTTCTCGTTTACGAGGGCGGTGAGGCCAAAATGGCTCCATTCAAATATCAGGGCGAGAAAGTAAAGGACAACTATACAGTCGTTTCTTCAAAAGGCGGTACTGTTACCGAGAAGATTCATTTCGAGTATGTCCCAGGTATGGAGAAATGCTACCTCGAACTTCGTGGTGTAGCCAAGGTTAAAGCCAAATCTGCAAATCTTCCAACCAAGAAAGTTGCCGATGGAGCGAATACCACATATATGCTTGTAGGCGACCCTGCAACTGCCGGTGAAGTGTCATACAAAGCAGACAACTATCAGCCAATTATCGAGCAGACTGAAGAAGGCCAGATCCTTTACAAGATCAACAAATCCGACGTTCAGAAGAAAGAACTCAAATCAGAGTCTGTAAAGAACTTCCAGAAAGCCCTCGATAATATCAAGGCAAACGACAGACAGACCCTAAAGAGCACACAGGTTGTTGCCTATGCATCTCCAGATGGTGGAGAGAAACTCAATGCCAAACTTTCTGACAAACGTTCAGAGAGCGCTTCCAAAGCTTGGGAAAAAATCACCAAAGGCAAAAACGTTGCTTCTCCAGAGGTAAAGAGCATCGGTCAGGACTGGGAAGGATTCCAGAAACTCGTTTCTGAGTCCAACATCCAGGACAAAGACCTGATTCTTCGTGTCCTTTCTATGTATAGTGACCCTGCTGTTCGTGAAAGCGAAATCAAGAATATGTCAGAAGTATTCACAGACCTTAAAGGTTCCGTGCTTCCTGAACTTCGTAGAGCAAGATTCATTGCCAATGTAGAATACAAGAACTTCACCGACGAAGAACTTACCAAGATGGTTGATGAGGATTCAGACGTTCTCGACGAAGAGGCTTTGCTTCACGCTGCTTCTCTCGTAAAGGCTCCTGCGCAGAAAGCTGCCATCTACAATAAAGCAGTTGAGAAATACAACAGCGATCGCGCTCAGTTCAATCTTGGTGTTGTCTACCTCAATCAGGGCAAAAACGACAAGGCTGAGGATGCCTTCGCAAAAGTTGCCACCAAGGACAATGATCTTGAAAATGCTCTAGGTGTGATTGCCCTTCGTAAAGGAGACAAAGACGGAGCAACCAAGCATTTCGCAAAAGCAGGTGAGGCTGGCCAGTCCAATCAGGGTATCCTCGATATCCTCAATGGTAATTATGAAAAGGCTGCCAAAGAACTCGCAAACGGCGAAGGTCACGTAAAGGTTCTTGCTTACATCCTTACAAACCAGCTTGACAAAGCTTCAGCTGCCGCTACTCACAATTGCCTTAAGACCGCATATTTGAAAGCCATCATCGCCGCTCGTCAGGGCAATGCTGCTGCTGTTAAAGAGAATCTCGACAAAGCTACCAAGGCTAAATTCTTCAAAGAAAGAGCTGCCAAGGATATCGAGTTCGCAGGGTACAACAAATAATCATTGTTAAAATAAATTTAAGCCCCCGAGAAATTATCTCGGGGGCTTTTTTATGCTTAACGCTGCCTGTCTATCTGCTTTTTACGGATTTGCAGTTCGATTTTACGTATTTGCAATATGGATATTTCAGCAATTTCTTATATTTCGCCTGCTTGAGAAACAATTTTGGGACCCGTATGTATAATATGGACAATATTGACAACGTGACGCTTATGGCAATGGTCAGAAGCGGATTGTGCTTTTTTTATTTGACATTGGGAACCTGCTTCGTCGTTTTGAACGAAAGGAAAGAGGAACACAAGTATGTGCTGGGCATTCTCCTTATGATATTGGGGTTCGGAATGGCAAGGGATGCAATATCCAGATTTTATCCTATCCTTACTGAAACGTTTTACTTCAGGCTATCCTCATTGATCGACTTGACAGTGGTTCCTTTATACGCAATGTTCGTATTTTCATTGATTTACAAGAAATATCTATCTTTCAAAAGGACAATATTCAACCTATTGCCATTCATATTGCTACCTTGTTTATTCGTTGTCTGGAAAGCACCTGTTGTCTTTTATTGCGGATTGGCAATGCCAGTATTATATGCAATCCGGGCTGTACCGAACATTTTCATTGGACTTAAGAAATACGAAAAAGCCATAGTGGACAATTATTCTTATCAGTGCAATATCAATGCAGAGTGGTTGAAAGCAGTAGTCTGGCTTTTGGTCATCAATCTACTATTCAGCCTTTACATATATCAATATCCATCAGATTGGCTGTACTGGATTTATTATGCATACGGCCTTCTAATATGGATTTACATTTCATATAAGACGGTAGGAATGAAATGCAACAAGTGGACTCCGGAAGCAGATACCACCGATGTCATCATAAAACCGGCAGATGTGGTCGATAAGAAAGATGGACAGTCACTGCTATGGCATAAAGAACTTAACAGATGCTTCGTCGAAGATGAAATGTTCCTGAATCCCGAACTTATGATGCAGGATGTAGCCAGTAAGATCGGTGTAAACAGAACTTACCTTTCTTCCCTTCTCAATAATCAACTGGATACCACATTCTACGATTATGTCAACGGATTCAGAACTGAATATGCAGAAAAATTGCTTAGAACTACTGGCAACAAGATTGGGTCCATTGCGCTAGATAGCGGATTCAACTGTTTCAACACCTTCCTATACTATTTTAAGAAGAAATACGGGTGCAATCCAAGCGAATACAGAAACAATTTATATAAGTAATCATATGAAAAAAGTTGTCTGCATATTTTATTCTGCACAACTGTGCCGCTATCAGGAGGCAGGAATAGCTTGTATCTTGTCAGCAAATACGGACCAGCCAGTGGCAGCCTTATAAGCATCCACTGATTTGGAAGGTACATATATGTGCTGGATGCTGTTGGGAAAGATAGGCAAAGTGCAAGTCGGAGGCACTTCAGCCAATATGGTTGCTTCTGTGAGATCCTTGCAGCCATAGAAAAGATAAGCACCAAGAGATGTTACGCTCTTGGGAATAGTAATGGTCTTGAAAGCACATAGTACAAAAGCCTGACTTGAAATGGTGTTAATGCCTTCTTCCAACGAAATTATTGAAAGATTGCTACATTCCTCGAATGCCTTCGTACCGATTGTCTTGACACTTCCAGGGATAGTTAATGACTTTAGTCCATAGCAACTGCTGAATGCCTGTGACTTGATCTCCTCCAACCCATACTCAAGTGTCAACTTGGACAATGAAACACAAATATTGAATGCATACTCGGCAATAGATTTTACGCTACCTGGTATCGTCAATTCTTGAAGCGCTGTACAACCATTAAAGGAACTTATTCCGATGGCACTGACACCATTGGCAATATAGACCTTCTTCAATGAGGTGCAAGAACCAAAAGTCCGAAGCCCTATGTAGGAAACCCCGCCGGGTATTGACACACTCGAAAGAGCGGAACAGCCCTCGAAGGCTGAATCACTTATCCGTATGACACTTTCAGGGATGATAATACCCGTAATTGAAGTCATCGCAAAAAATGACTTGTCGATACTGGTAAGTTTGTCTGCCGGGGTCCAGTAATAGTGTCCTGCACCGTAATCCAAGGATAAAATTTTGGTTCCACCAATAGAAATGACATTATTAATTTCCGAATCGGATGTCGCATCAATTATTAGTGGATAATATCCGAATTTGACCGATGACATAGCGACTGTGCTAATTTTACTCCAAGTCGAACGTTTGACCGAAACGGCATTTGAAGACGAGAGTCTGCCATATTGCGCATCTTTGAAAAATTCCATTGTGTAACCTTTGGACAGGTCGACTGGACTTGATGCTATGTAGTACCATTTGCCCGATTCCAATTAACTGCCGTTCCTTGTCGCAAGAGTAATCGATGAAGAACCATTTCTGATAGAATCAATCATCGGTTTCTCTTCCCTATTAGACACAAACATTTTTCCAGTCAACATTTCTCCCCCATTTCCAGTGAAAACGACTTTTTTGATGTCATTTTCCTGAATTTGGAATTTCACTCCGCCGCAGACATTTTCGAATCGCAATTCTTGCCCAGACGACTTTGCAACAGAAGGGAAGGCCTCTGGAGCATAGGTATTGGCAACTGCATTTTGTCTGCTTGGAACAGTCAATGTGATTTGCCTCCCATTGCAAGTATTATCTTTCGAATAAGGGTATATTCCCCAGTAAGAACTGTCATTTGCAAATGTACCTATGTCAAGCAAACCGACAAATTCGGCAGATGGGCTTGCGGTCTTATTTGTGGAAACGAACTTCGTCCCACCTACAGATCCGTGAAAGAGATTGATAGAATCTCCAGGATTCCAGAAGATGGTTCCATCTTCTTGGAGGACAGTCTTCGTCCCCCAAGAAGAATTGGCAGAAAAAGCAATAAAGGACTTCAATACACGGACATTGCTATCTACAGCAATCTCATCTTGAATCCGGCTTTCCGTACAGGAGCAGACGACCAGATTAGCTAGTAAGATGAATAGAACGGTCTTTTGCATCGATTATATTTTACCATTGTATTTCTGTAGTACCTTCGTTATTTCCAGTGGCGCTGCTTACCTTACTTATCCGTGGATCAGTAGAATAGACATATTTAGGCCTACCACGATATTGTCCAAATAAGTTTCTTCCATCGTTTGTGTCAACGTTGAATCTGAACGTATAGACATTATTCTCTTTATTGAAATAAATCCTTCCGTTCTTTATGTTCTTATTTGATACATTGTAAGTTGTATTCGCAGTATAGTATTCGAAGAATATCCCTGGCGTAGAAAAATCCAAATCTTTGTCATACATTGAAGGAGAGATTTCGATACTAGCATATTCTGTTGGCATGGAGTAGTAATCAGACACAGGATAAGGGACGAGCACAAGCCACAGATTAGAACTGGTTGAGAAAATCGCCGTGCTGATGATATCTTTATTTACACCATTAACAGCAAGATAGTTGTCTTCATCACTCGAACTATTATCTCTTGGGTCGTCCGTTATCTCTCCTGGCTCTCCTGAATAATTCAATTTGTATAAAGTGTCATCGTCCAAGATAGCCGTAAGGGTCACTGTATATATCTTACCACTTTGCGTTACATTCAATGTCCCACTTTTGAATCCTCCTTCACGGAGATCATAATATTTTCCATTACAACGAATCTGCAAGTCGATATTTTCATTATCGATAATATTTTGCGTCTCTCCCATTATTGAGAGCGGTATTTCGATGCTCGTATAAGTTGCAGGTTCTTTGTCCAAGCTAATAATGTTCTCTGAAGAGAAAATAAGCCAGACCGATTTGATTTCAGGTTCTGGATAATATAGGCTTTTTACTGTCCTCTTGGCTCCATTAATCTCCTCCGTACCAGTACCCGATCCTGTATCCATTGAGTTTTCATTGTTTATGCATCCAGTAAAATTGAATAAGACTGTGGCAAGCAGAATTAAGCCGATTGTAATTTTTTTCATAGGGTTTTATATTTTTCTGAAAAGATAGAAATTGGACAAAACTCTTAATTTCAATTCCGTCAAAACATAATTCAAATGCGTAAACTAAATAACAATACTATTCCAAAGGCTGTCTATTACTGGGTGCCCTTCTTTGCTTCGTCTTGCGGTTTAATCCTGTTCAAGGGAAAGAATTTGTCAATTCATATCTGTATTAATTTTAACCGGGGCAACTTCTATCAGTAATTACACGGCAATCGTCAACCAGGAAACGACAGAGACAGGCAGGGCATACATCCTATTCAGCATCTGTGCCAGTCAACTTTTTAATCAACTTATTATCAATATATTATGATTAGCTCTGGCACAGATACCAATGCTAATCGATCTTTTCTACGGTTATCCGTGCCACTGCGTTTTGCAAGTTGCTTACTACCAATGAATTTGCGACAGAGGCGGCACAGATTCCAAAAGTGGGTATGAATGACACCCTATGGCATGAAGAATAACGTTCGGAAGGGGTACGAATGACACCTTCGGCAGGTAATGCGTATGATCAATCTTTACGACATGATTTACGAGACGATTTTAAGGCCAACGATGGAGCTGAAAAGGGTGAAGATAAAGAAGAGGCGAAGGAAGGTGACGGGTTCGTGAAAGACGAAGATGCCCACAAGGACGGTTCCGAGGGCGCCTATTCCAGTCCAGATGGCATAAGATGTGCCAAGAGGCAATGTCTGGACCGCCTTTGCCAAAAATCCCATACTGAAAAAAGAGGCTATCAGGAAGCCTGCAATCCACCACGCCAATTCAGTCCCTTCTGCTCCCTTTGTCTTGCCGAGGCAAAATGTCATAACGACCTCGAACAGGCCGGCAATGAATAAGATAATCCAATTCATGATTGATAAACATTAAAAAACATTCGAGTCATCCATTCCTGTTATAGCCTGACGGAATGGAACTCGAATGCAAAGATTCGGCACTTTTACTCGGCAGCAAAAGCGCTTAAGATATTATTATGATTTATTGAAGAGTGCCGTTATTGGCCTCGTTGATCATATTTTTATTCGCTGAGATGTAAATCTCTACACGACGATTCTGAGCACGGCCGGCTTCTGTATCATTTGAAGCAACAGGCTGCTGCAGATCAAAACCTTTCACACTAAGCATACGTGAAGAGCTAACGCCCTGAGCCGTAATATAATTAGAAACGGCCTGTGCACGTTTGAGAGAAAGTTTCTGATTTACAGCCAATGAACCGGTATTATCGGTATGACCATAAATAGTCACATCTGTTTCTGGTGTCTCTTTCAAAGAAGCAGCAAATTTGTCCAAAGATGCCTTTGACGCGGAACTGAGGGTACTGCTTCCTGTGGGGAAGAGAATTCCGCTTTCGAAAGTAACCTTGATAGCCTGAAGACCATTTGCATCAGTAATTGATTCAACTTGAGCACCTTGAATCTTAGCAAGCTCTGCAGCTTGTTTGTCCATTTTCTTGCCGATGAGAGCACCTGCACCTGCACCTACTCCACCACCTGCGGCTGCACCGATTGCCATACCTTTAGTGCCACCAATAAGGTAGCCTACGCCTGCACCAAGCGCAGCACCTGCACCTGTTCCAATCAATGCACCTTTTCCTGTCTTGCTCATTGTACCGCAGCCCACTGTCAGGACTGCTGCGACTGCCATTGCAGCCAAAGAGAATTTGTTCGTTTTCATTTTATCTATTTTTGAGAAATTAAATATCAATTTAGACACATTATAAAATTCTTTGCAATTTACTCATTATTTTCAAAAGTTGACATATCTAGCCCAAGCAAAAGGCACATCTCCAGTACTTGTTACAATTACTGCAATTAGTTGTATATTTGCCAATGTTATTATAATCTATAATGGACAAAGTCTCATATTTATTGGCTTCATTGACTATGATGCTCTCATTCGTTTCGTGCAGTTCAGTACGCGAAACGGGTACCGTGACGGGTATTTTCGGAGATAATGTCCCCGATTCGGTCAGGGTATACATACCAGCCATTCATTATGATGAGATCTTCGACGTCTTTGGAGACCAAGCCACAGTCAAAATTCCTATTTGCCTATATTCAGAAGCTCATTTTTGGCCAAAAGGGATGTCGAATGTCCGTTTCGTTTCTGATGGCACGGCATTGACCATAGACTTCAGCACACCTGACAGTTTGATTATCACTTCTGCCGATTCGAGACATTCCTTAGACCACCATTGGCGCAATTACAATGCTTGGTATGCCTTGCAATGCGACAGGGCAAATACCAAAAAAGAGCCATTGTCCGAAAATATTACCTACAAGGACAAGGCAAAAGCTTTCATTGTCACGAATAATGACAATATCATTGCCCTCTATGCGCTTCGTGATCTTAGCAATTGGGTTTCAAAGGAGGAACTTCAGCCGCTGATCGATCAACTTTCCCCGAAGCTACAAAGGAGTGACGAAGTGAAGCACATCCTCTCCAGATGAGAAGGATTTAATCTTTTTCAACAGTCTGGACTTACGGGTGCGCACACCATCCTTGGACATATCCATTATCTTGGATATCAGCGAGGTATCGAATCCTGCAATCACATAACTTAGGAACACAATATCATTTTCTTTCAGATCTGGACACCCCGTCCTCAATCTGGCCATAATTCCGTCCATATTGGCATTGAGCAAATTCTCAAATTCAGAGCCAGCCCCAGCCCCGTGACGAATGCCTTGGAACAATGGCAGCAATTCCTTCTTTGCGAATTTAGCCCCTTCTTTCTCAGAATAATTTGATAGGTATTTCTCATACAGGCTGGCAATCATCTGAAAATCAGAGCGGTAATAACGAGCAATCTTATTTCTAAGTTCATCTGCCTCACTCCTTCCCTCTATCAATTTTCTATCAGTCTCTTCCAAAATTTCCTCAAATTCCTCAACTTGCCTGCGTCTCTTTTCCTTTGCGAACATTAGCACAGCTATGACCGCTAATGCCAATGTGACAACCGACATTGCCCAAAGCCCTGCATCTCGCCTCCTTTCAATTTTCTCCACTTCGGCAGAATAATAGTAATATTCTTCTAAGTCTTTGACTGCTGACGTCTTCTGCATTGCCCTGAAAGTGGAATCCTTGTATTCATTGAGCCGTTTCATAATGGATACGGCCTCCTTATGGCGACCTTTAAGGGACAGATAATCGCTCAAATATTGATCGTACTCATAATGCCTTTTGGGAGGAAGACTGTCAAAAATCGCTCCCGCTGTGGCAACATCCCCAGTAAGAGCCTTAGCATAAGCGTATTCGGCCAACTCCTTGACAGAAGGTTGATCCCCATATCGCTGCCGAGCCTCATCCATCAGTGCCACCGTCTTCACCCCATCCTCTTTCGCCAACTGCAGTTCGGCCAGGCCAATAAGACATTCTGCTGCCTTCGCCGTGTCTTTTTTCTGCTGATAATAGGACAATGAACGCTGGTACAATATTTCCGACCTTTTATATTCTCGCTCCTGTTGGGATATCTTCGCCTCCAGAAATGCTGTCTTGCAAAGACTTGCAGTATCAGAGAAGCGATAATATTTATTTGCCTTCGCTATTTGATCCTCCGCCTCTGGACAATTTCCTTGCAGGAAATTGATTTCTGCCTTGTCATAGCAGATATCCCCAATTTTCTTATTGTCCTTGACTTTACTTGCGTAATTCTCTGATTGAGTGAGCGTTATTATCGCATCAGAATAAGATTTCTGAGACATCTGCTGCTTCCCTTGCGCATAGAGCCGGTCTGCCTGCTGTCGGTCGTAACTACCGCAACTGGTCAAGGACAATAAAATAGTAATGGACAATATTCGGGCTGTGGCCTTGTTCATATTGGATTCAGTTTTCGCAAATGTAATATAAATCCCGTTCATTTAGGCCTTTGTCCATTATAACTGTTATATCGTTGATTATTAAGATGTTGGCTCAATGGCATGTAACGATTTTCTTGATTGAATTTCATAATATGTTGACAATTAACACTTTGGCTCAGATACATTGTAACGCTTTTTTCTTTGAATTTGTTGTTTGAGTGGGGGCTAAGGCATACATTTGCCGAAAACAATTGGCAAGCTATCAAATATTATAGATAAATTAGAGACAGATTTCAATCACACATATAGAAGATAATACCAATAATGATGAAACCACTTCTTCTGACTCTTTCGATTACCTTCTCGCTCGCTGCCGCCAACCTCCAGGCGCAGGACTATTATACGGGAAAAGACACGATTAAAACGGCTACAGAAACATTTGTTGTCAAAAATTACGGAAGTTATTTTTCGGTCCAGAATGTGAAGAATGTCAAGATGAACGCTTTTCAGTATGATACAAAGACTGAGAAGCTTCTCTCTGAGGCAGAAACAGGGTTTCCATCAGCTCAACCTGACAAGCAGATGTTCGAAACAATTCTTAATGAGGTTTTCACTAAAGAGGAGATTGCCAAATATTCTAATGATGGTAGAAATGGAATTGGGTTATATTTTGTCATTGAACCTAATACGGGGAGAACTCTTGAAGTCAAATTTGAAATTAATAACTGCCCGGAAATCAATAATCCAATTATATTATCAGTTCCTGCAAGCAAACTGGAAAGATTGGAGTTACTCATGAAGCAGAAATTGATATGGTCAATCCCCAAATCAAACAAGTGGAAAAATGTTTCAGACATACGAGCCCCGTATGGGTATTTTTAAGGTAATAATTGTTACGGACTACATAATTTATGAAAAGATTTTTTACAATATTGTCATTGATTGTTCTGCTTTCCGGATGCCACAGACATTCGGAGGGTGGGCAATTTAATATCCGCGAGTTTCCTGTCAAGGAAGGGATTGATGTGGAGAATGAGAATCCGATGCAAATGACTTTTTTCTCATACTCAGACGGAATCGTTGCAACTATGACATATCCTCCACCAAATAATACTGTATTTTACCGCACCGGTGACGAAGGTATCACTTGGACTAAGCAATCATTAATCAGCAAATGGTATTGTGAGTCATTGATTATTAGTAATGGCTGCATTTATGCAGCAATGCGATTTTCTGATGATATTCGACTTCGCAGCAAAATAATAATGTCTCAGGATACGGCAAAGACTTGGCAGGAATTAGCGTCATTTGAAGATGATTACGAAATAAAAAATATCGGGGTCAGGGGGCGTGACGCCATCGCCATACTTAGATATCATTTCGTTCCTGTGGACATCAAAAAGGAGGGCTTCCGGTCTCCAAGATATGGGCGGGACTACGAAATCCTTGTCTCAAATGACAGGGGGAAGTACTGGAACGTGGTCCCAGTGGACACGACAGTATCTTTGGAGGAAGCCAGTTTCGCCTTTTCAGAAGGGCTAGTAACGACGGTCGAGCGGAAGACAGCCTTCACACAGATCGACATAGCCTCGATGAAAAAGGATTCATTGACTGTGGACAAGCCTCCGATCGACGTGGGAGGATGGCCGGAAATGTGCCGCAGCGGAGAAATCATTGGCATATCGGAAAATGACCTGGCCTGCTTCTATAGCGTCCACGGGCATAATGCAACGTACGAATCCACCATTTGCGCTAATAGACACAGCCCAAACGACCCTGTTTGGCTTTATCAGTATGGCGACATGGTCTATACCTCGGTGAATGTCTGCTGGGACAAGGTGTCTCAAAGGACTTACATCTCCTATGACAGGGCCAAGACCTGGCATCCAGTCTGCAACGAATGGTTTATGACAGGATACAAAGATCGCCTCTACAACTTCAAGATTATTAATGAAAACGGCTCTCGCAAAGCATATATGATGGTTTTGGAACCGACACGAAAAAAGGATATAAATAATACTAATAAACAATACTGAAATGATTAACAAGAAGATTACTTATGGGGCTGCATGCTCCGTTCTGCTTATTGTGGCAATTGCTATCGTTGCTTCAAGTTGGGGATCACGAAAGGTGACGACCGTCACTGGACTGTTCGGTGAATCAAGACCAGACTCGCTTATTGTCAATATACCTGACATCCATTATCATAAGGTATTTGCAGTGAAAGGCGACAAGGCTACTGTCCGGATTCCTAAGTGTATATATTCACAGGCAAGTTTTTTCCCTTCTGGGCTGCCTAATGTATATTTTATTTCTGACGGCACGTCACTGACGATTGATCTTTCCACTGTAGGGAAGCTGAAAGTTACTTCCAATAAGCCCGAAACATCCATTGACAAGCGCAGGCGGACATATAATGAATGGAACAATGAACAATGCATAAAGGCTTTTTCCAAGGGTCTCCCATTAGGTGAAGATTACAAGGTCCAGGCTAGCAAATGGGTTCTTGACAATAAGGACAATGTCATCGCTCTTGATGCTCTGAATAATCTTAAAGGGTGGTCAACCAAGGAAGAACTTCAGCCACTGATCGATAAACTTTCCCCGGAACTTCTCCATACCAAGTGGGCCAAGCAGGTGCTGGGAGAATAATTTCGGCACCACCGTTCTCGTTTTTAACTACTTTTCGGAAACTTTTGGTCCACGTCTCCGCATCATACACCCTTTTGACTGTTTTAATACGAGATGCCCACTCCTCGCCCCACATCATACACGTTTTCGGACATTTTCGTGTGAGATGTCCTGAGATGGAAAGAAATAAAAAACACAAGACTTACGAGGAATTCAATACAAAGATTGTCGACTTATGCCTGGGCTCCATTTCAAGAGCCGTTTCACAGCCACCAAATGTCCAGGTGGAAGAAATGCCCTCCACTTGGACAACCCTCAAAACACCTAACGAACACATTATAAGCCATTTGCCCCATAAATGTCTTATCCAAGTGGTGACACAAAATCGCCACCTGGGCACGGAAAATCGAAGGTACGTGCCACCGAAATAGTTCAGTGGCCTCTTTTTTCGGGAACAAATGTCCAGGTGTAAGAAATGCCGCCCACTTGGACAACCCTCAAAACGCCTAACGAACACATTATAAGCCATTTGCCCCATAAATGTCTTGTCCAGGTGGTGGAACAAAATCGCCACCTGGGCACGGAAAATCGAAGGTACGTGCCACCGAGATAGTTCAGTGGCCTCTTTTTTCGGGAACAAATGTCCAGGTGTAAGAAATGCCCTCCACTTGGACAGTCTCTTGAATGCATAACAATAGCATTATCAGCTAATTACCATCGAATTGTTGTGTCCAGGTGGCGAAAATGCCTTACACTTGTGCAACATTCGGAATGCTATTATATACGACATTGCTGGCGTCGGTGCAATCCATACATACCTGCACCGACTTGGAGGCAAGGCACCGCTGCCGCAATCCGCCTCTGCAGCGGTTACGACTCGACGAGACGCCACAGAGCTCGATTGAACGGCTCGTTCCGTCCCGTCGGTCGTTGCCCAGAGGCCAGCATAAACTATTTATAAGCAAGGCAGTGATTGCTGGCCTGACGGGGATATGAAAATCACGATTTGTATATACTAAAGGTAGAAGGCCATTACGATAAGGGCAAATGCGATCCGCAAGAGAGCAGCCAAGCGAACCCCCGCGGCGAGCGATTGTGCTTGGACCGATCCAAGAACCTCCAGCTGCGCTGGGTGCTCTTTGCGTGGAGCTTGCTCGTACGCAAGAGCAAGCTCTTGCACTCGCCGCACCACGCAAAGAGCCGCTGCACTTCGTGCGGCGGCTCTTGGTCGGTCTGGCAATCGCGGAGAGGAGGAGATTCGAACTCCTGATACGCGTAATTGCGTATGACGGTTTAGCAAACCGTTGGTTTCAGCCACTCACCCACCTCTCCAAAAGCTCTCAGAATCTTCTGACCCGTGAGCCCTATCTCGGCCGGTAGCCAAATCGGGACAACAAAGATACTGAAAATTTATTGTTTTGCAATATTTTCTCTCATATCGGTATCAGCCTGAACATTCTTGAGTCGATAATAATCCATCACCCCAAGATTGCCGGCACGGAAAGCATCTGCAATTGCAAGTGGCACCTGAGTCTCAGCCTCAATCACCTTGGCACGAGCCTCCTGAGCCTTAGCCTTCATCTCCTGCTCCATAGCCACAGCCATTGCCCTACGCTCCTCAGCCCTAGCCTGAGCGATATTCTTATCGGCATTGGCCTGATCCATCTGAAGCACTGCACCGATATTCTTACCGATATCGATATCGGCTATATCAATTGACAAAATCTCAAATGCGGTACCGGCATCTAGTCCTTTACCCAAGACCACCTTAGAGATGGACTCCGGCTTTTCAAGCACTTCTGCGTGACTCTCAGCAGAACCGATAGAAGAAACGATACCCTCACCCACACGGGCAAGCACAGTCTCCTCACCGGCACCACCGACCAACTGATTGATATTGGCACGCACAGTCACACGGGCCTTGCATATCAATTGAATACCATTCTTTGCAACTGCAGTAACTGGCGGCGTATTGATAACCTTAGGATTCACAGACATTTGCACAGCCTCGAACACATCACGACCGGCAAGGTCGATACCTGCAGCTGTCTTGAAATCCAAAGGAATATTGGCCTTGTCCGCAGAAATCAGCGCATTAACCACTTTCACCACATTACCCTTAGCAAGATAATGAGCCTCCAGTTCATTGGCACGAAGGTTCAAGCCCGCCTTTGTCCCTGTAATCAGGGCAATGACAATGGTTTTAGGGTTTACTCCCCTCCATCTCATCAGCACCAACTGAATGAGCGAGACCCTGACTCCTGACAATAGAGCCTGGAACCATAATGCGACAGGGAAGAACCACAATAGGATGATAAGGCCGATGACGGCGATGGCAATCCAAATTATTAATTGTTCCATAAAATTGAAATTAATTAGTTATTCTGTTATTGAGGCCTCAACGGGCTTCACATAAATCTTTTTGTCTTCAATCATTACGACCTCTATGTCCGTACCAGGATTGATGATATTGTCCATCGACTTGACCTCGCAAGAAATTTCGCCGAAATGGGCAGTTCCCATAGGTGCCAACCTAGTGACAGTCACACCTTTATTTCCTGCCTTAAGTTCTTCCCAAGGCTGTTTCTTCGAATCAATGACAGTGTCCAACGCAAGTTTCTTCCAAGTCTTGGCCCTAAGGGCATAATACAACATACCCAAGACCATACCGACGCATACAATTGTGACAATGACTCCAGTATAAGTGCCATAATGATGGAACGCAAAGTAGCAAGAGCCACCCAGAGAAGCCAAACCCAAGAATCCGGCAATGCCGACTCCCGGAATAAGGAGCATTTCTACCAATAAGAGCAAAATGCCCACAAATATTAAGGTAATAATGAGACCCATATGGGATGTATTTTGACAAATATAATGAAAATTATGGATTTACTTCGAATCATGCGAAGTAACAGCAACATTGGTAATTCCAGCCGCTTTTAACGCAGAGATGATCGGATTGATTTCCACCTCGCTATCGAATGGGCCTACTACATAAGTGACAACGCCTCCTTCGACCACCCTGGCTACATCCTTGGAAGACTGCTGACGCACAACAGTAATGGCTATTTCAGGAAGATTCTGCCCATCGTCAGGGTAAATCTTAAGGAAATAATCGGTCACAGTCTTGGCCTCTGCGACTCTCGCCTGTTGCACAGAAATCTCCTTGCCATCCATAAATGCGACAATGGAAGCACTTCTGAACCCGATTTTCTTGACCTTGTTCAGATTGGACAATACATCCTTGTAAGACTTGAACAAACCTGCATAATAAGTATACCTCAAAGATGGGCCAAGTTTTTCAAATACTGGACTCAAGCCTTTAATCTGATTAACAGTGGCGTGGGACGGGATTGTGAAAACCTTGATCTGGTACACAAGTCCAGAAGGCATCGAACCTGACTCCGCAAACTTGCCCACTGGTAATATCTTAAATGAATAGTCAAACGTCGTTTCGGACTTCTGGAACTTCATCGAAAGAGGGGAGCCCATCGTTTTTTTGCTGAAAGTATAGCCCGTAGATGCCCCGACCACTTCCTTATCAGCCTCAGCACTCACTTTCGAAGGATCTATCACCACCCCTTTGGCCAGAAAAGTCATTTCTATCTGCTGAAGAGCCTTTACAGCTTTGTCCAAATCCAACTGTTTGGAGGCCAATGCAGTTTCTTTGGCGATAATGGATTGCGTCAGCCTGTCCTTATCGGCACCAACCGCATCGGAAAGAGCGACCCTTTCCTTGGAAGTGGAATTGGTCAATACTGAAATAGAATCTCGCAAAGCCTTCACCTCGTTCATCTTGGACATATATAACTTCGTATCGGCATTGTCAGTAATGTCAGGCGTGGTCACGGAAGCATTGTCCAAGCGTTGTGGCTCATTGACAGGGGTCAAAGACACCAAATTACGCAATTCGCGCTCATCGGAGACAGCCTTACGCACTGGCATACTATCATATTCCAATACATACAGATACACGCTATCCTTGGAACACTCGCGATTTGAAGCGAAAATGGAATATTTGCCATCATCAGTATTTATGAACAGAAAATCGTCATAGGGCGAAGAATAAGGAAAGCCCATATTCACAGGAATGTTCCAATCCTTGGTTTCCTTGTTCCAGGTGGTCACATACAGATCATATCCGCCCATTCCGTAAAGACCGGACGAAGCGAAATAAATGGACTTGCCGTCACGGGACACCATAGGATAGATTTCATCTCCAGAAGAAGTCATATCTTCATTCAAAAGTTCAGGAGCCGTCCACAAAGAATCCTTATAATGGGTAAGATAGATATTCCTTATACCGTCTTCATCCTTGGCCGAATAATAAATGGTTTTGGTACTGTCTGGCAAATACGTTGCCCTTACAATGGACGAGCCTCTGTCCGAATCCAAAGAATTGGGCAATGGCCTCCAACTTCTATCTTTCAACGGATAGAACAGGAAAAATTCCTTAAGAGAAAATTTCTGCTTGGATACCACCACAGGTTGGTTGCAATAGTCCATCATACTAAGTCCGTTCTGACCAAGAATCAATTTTTCCTCTATTTTGGATTTCTGCAAAGAATCGGCGGAAAAAGAAATTGCACGCTTATAGAAATCGACAGACTCCTTGAAATAATATTTCAACCTCAACGAATCGGCTTTCAATACCAGTTCCGAAGGTGTAAGCCTTTTATCTCGTGTCTGGACTGTATCCGGGACCTGAACAGGATCGGATTTTCTGGAAGTATCGGCTGTCACAACGGTGTCTGCCGCAGTTACAATCTTGATTAAGGCCTTTGGGGCGGCCATCACCTTATGCAAAGAGTCCACTTTCGCCTTCAATTTGTCGGTTGTCGTTTGTGCCTCTGCCGGCAAAAACAAACATCCTAAGAAAAGAAGGGAAGAAACTGCAACTAATAAATATGATTTCGTTCTATACACTACACTTGTAATTGTCAAAAGCAAGTACAAAAATAAGAAATCCTAACGAGAAAGTTTCATTCTTGGAAAAAAATAGTAAATTTGTACCCTATTTTGCCAAGGTGTGAAGATTCAATAACTTCGCACATTAGCAATTTACGCTGAATTATAATTTATAAAATAACACAAAAATGCAAAGTAAAGGTATCATCAGACTCGTTGCGATTCTGTTGGGAATTGCCTGCCTTTGGCAACTATCCTTCACTCTGGTAACAAACCTCCAGGAGAAGAAGGCTAAAGCTTATGCCGAACACGCAGCCAGCACAGCTCAATTGGATCCTTCGTTCAGTAAAGTTGGCGTTGAGGACAAAGCTTTCTATCTGGACTCCATCAGAAAGGTCAACAACAGTAGGTATATCGATTCCGTTTCTGCTGAAAAGGTTTATTTCGGCTATACTTACAAAGATGTCAAAGCCAAAGAGATCAACCTCGGTCTTGACTTGAAAGGCGGTATGAACGTTATGCTTCAAGTCCAGCTCGAAAATCTCGTGAAAGCCCTGTCGGGTTACAACAATTCACCGGAATTCAACAAAGCGATCGAAATCGCCAAGCAGAACAGTGTGAACTCTAGGGCTGATTTCATTACCCTCTTTGCAGATGCGTGGAAACAAGTTGGAAAAGGTCAGAGACTTTCTCAAATCTTCGGCACTTATGAAATGAGGGACAGGATTCATCCCGAGTCTACAGACGCAGAAGTCATCGCTGTCATCAATGAAGAGGCACAAAGCGCCGTTGCAAACTCATTCAACGTCCTCCGTAACCGTATCGACCGTTTCGGTGTCACTCAACCTAACATCCAGAAACTCGGAAACAGCGGCCGTATCCTTGTCGAACTCCCTGGTGTCAAAGAGCCTGAGCGTGTAAGGAAACTGCTCCAAGGTACCGCATCTCTGGAATTCTGGGCTACTTACGATTGCACAGAAATCCAGCCTTACCTCGAAGAGGCCAATAAGACCCTCGCCGACATCATTGCAAACGGAGACTCTACAGTAACCGCTTTGGCAACAACTCCTACAGATTCAACAGCAAAAGCTGCCACTCCTGCAGAAGCAAAACAGGCAACAGCCAAATCCGCTACCGACTCTATAGTTGCCGCACAGGTTAAGAAACAGGCAAAGGAAGAACAGGCAAATGTTGCCAACGAAAAAGCAAATCCGCTTTTCGCAGTTCTCCAGCCATCAGGCTTCAAGAACAACGCCTGCATAGGTTTCTCAAATGCAGCCGACACTGCCAAAGTCAACAAATACTTGAGACTTCCTCAGATAGCCGATATATTCCCTTCGGAGTTCAAGGCAATGTGGACTGTCAAACCTTCAACATATGTTCAGGGTTCGAACATCTATGAACTCGTAGCAATCAAATCCACCTCAAGGGATGGCAAAGCGCCTCTCGATGGAGGTGTCGTAACTGACGCTCGTGTTGAGTACGGCAGTTCCAACAGAGGAGAGCCTTCTGTATCAATGACAATGAATGCGGAAGGTGCTAACATCTGGGCTCGTATGACCAAGGACAATATCGGCAAACAGATTGCCATCGTCCTTGATGGTATGGTTTACTCTTACCCTTCTGTAAACAGCGAAATTTCCGGTGGTAGTTCTTCTATCACAGGACACTTCGATGTAGAAGAGGCAACCGACCTTGCCAACGTTTTGAAATCAGGTAAACTTCCTGCACCTGCCACCATCATTCAGGAGCAAGTCGTAGGACCTTCCCTGGGTTCCGAATCCATTCACGCAGGTTTGATTTCCTTCCTCCTCGCATTCTTACTGGTGCTCATCTATATGCTGCTGTTCTACAACGGAGCAGGTCTTGCCGCAGATGCCGCCTTGCTTTGCAACGTATTGCTGCTATTCGGCTCGCTTACATCATTCGGTGCAGTATTGACTTTGCCTGGTATCGCAGGTTTGGTGTTGACCTTAGGTATGGCGGTCGATGCCAACGTCATCATTTATGAACGTATCAAAGAGGAAATTGCCGCCGGAAAAGGCTTGAGCAAGGCTGTCGCCGATGGGTATTCAAATGCATACTCTGCCATCATAGATGGTCAGGTAACCACCCTTCTTACCGGTTTTGTTCTGTTCTTCTTCGGTTCAGGTCCTGTACAGGGCTTTGCTACCACATTGATCATCGGTATCATCACCTCTGTATTCACATCTATCTTCATCTCCAGGATTATCTTTGATGACAGAATCCAGAAAGGCAAGAACATCACATTCGAGAACAAACTTACCAAGAACTTCCTCAAACATACTCACGTTGACTTCATCTCCAAACGTAAATATTCTTACACCATCTCAGGAATCGTAATCCTTATCGCATTGGTTTCAATGTTCACTAAGGGATTCACCTACGGTGTCGATTTCACTGGCGGTCGTACATATGTGGTCAGATTCGATCAACCAGTTTCTACAGAGGCCGTAAGGGCAGCTGCAATGAAGGAATTTGAAGGCTCTGTAGAGGTTAAACAGTTCGGTGGCGAAAGCCAGATGAAGATCACCACTACATACAAGGTAAAGGACGAATCCACAGCAACAGATGCAGAGGTAGAGGCAAAACTCTTCAATGCAATGAAGGGCTTCTACAAAGAGACTCTTTCATTGGATCAGTTCCGTTCTACCCTTGAAAACCCGAACGGTATCATAAGTTCCGACAAGGTAGGACCTACAATCGCGAACGATATGAAGCGTAACGCCATCATAGCAGTACTGCTGTCGCTACTCGTAATCTTCGGATATATCGCATTCAGGTTCAAAGGATGGACTTGGGGTCTTGGCGGTGTTGCTGGTCTTGCACATACGGCCATCATCGTCATCGGCTTCTTCTCCCTGTTCTCAGGCTTGCTGCCATTCAGTTTGGATGTCGATCAGACGTTCATAGCGGCCATCTTGACCATCATCGGGTACGCTATCAACGATACTGTGGTCATCTTCGACCGTATTCGTGAATTCAAGACTCTGCATCCTAATGCAGACTTCAAGATAAACGCAAACCTCGCCCTCAACAGTACCCTTACCCGTACAGTGAACACCTCAGGAACCACATTGGTAACAATGCTTGCAATTGCAATCTTCGGAGGTGAATCCATCAGGGGCCTTTCAGTCGCATTGTGCTTGGGTGTCGTAATCGGTACCTATGCATCCATCTTCATCGCCACACCTATTATGTACGATGCTTCAATGCACGCATTGAAGAAAGAGGCTGCAAAAGCTGTACGCAAATAAACTTTCGGCTTTTGTTGATAACTTTTACAGGGTTCGCCTTTGGCGGGCCCTGTATTTTTTTATACCTTTGTAAGAAACCTAAACCGCAATGTCTTTCGTCCATCTTCACGTACATACCCAATACTCCATACTCGACGGTCAATCTTCAATTGAAAACTTGTTTGCAAGGGCTCAGGAACTTGGAATGCCAGGACTCTCCATTACCGATCATGGCAATATGTACGGAGTTAAGGAATTTTATAAATATGCCAAGAAATACCCAGATATAAAGCCTATTATCGGATGTGAGGTATATGTTTCCAAATTCGACCATAGGATCAAGGACAAAGACCACAGGGCATATTACCACCTCATCCTTCTGGCCAAAAATTATGCGGGATACAAGAATCTGATGAAGATAGTATCCACAGGACATATCGAAGGAATGTACTATAGGCCGAGGGTGTCGCACGAGGTACTGGAGAAATACCACGAGAACCTCATCTGTTCTTCAGCCTGCCTAGCTGGAGAATTGTCAAGAAAGATAGTGGCTGGGGATTTGGAGGCGGCGGAAGAGGCCCTGAAATGGCATAAGAAGGTATTCGGAGACGATTATTATCTGGAGGTGATGCTCCATAAGACTGAAGTCCCGGGCCAATCGCAAGAAGTATTCGAGAAACAAAGCATTGTCAACGACGCATTGTTCTTGATGGCCGAGAAATATGGGGTAAAAGTCATTGCAACGAACGACGTACATTTCGTCAGGAAAGAAGACGGGCCTGTTCACGATAGACTCATATGCTTGACTACCAATGAATATGTAGATTCTCCTGACAGAATGCGTTATACCCAGCAGGAATTCCTGAAAAGCGAGGATGAGATGTTGGCTTTGTTCCCAGGCCATCCTGAAGTCGTCAGCAATACGATGGAGATTTTCGACAAAGTCGAGAGGTATGAAATAGACAGGCCTCACGTATTGCCAAAATTCCAAATTGAAGATTCATTTCTCAAGGATATTGACAAATATCAGGAAAAATACAAAGACATAATCGATGCCGGGCGTGTGGACGAAAAGGGCAATGATAGAGGTGTCGATTTCACACATTCAGTGGCTTATCTCTGCCACCTGAGTTACGAAGGAGCAAGCACACGTTATCCGGATATGTCCGAATCCACTGCTCAGAGAATGGATTTTGAGTTGAAGACCATTTCCAGAATGGGATTCCCAGACTATTTCCTTATTGTCCAGGACTATATTGCAGCGGCTAGGAATATGGGCATTTTTGTGGGTCCTGGCCGTGGTTCGGCGGCTGGATCGGTAGTTGCCTATTGTCTTGGAATTACAAATCTTGACCCTGTCAAATATGACCTTCTGTTTGAGCGTTTCCTCAATCCTGAACGTATATCGATGCCTGATATCGATGTGGATTTCGACGATGAAGGCAGATATGCAGTAATCCAATATGTGCAAGAGAGATATGGCAAGGACCACGTCTCACACGTGATTACTTTCGGCACAATGGCCGCGAAAGGTTCCATAAAGGATGTCGCCAGGATCAGCCATTTGTCAATAGACGATTCGAACAGGCTCACTAAGATGATTCCGGACAGGGGAGTGAACGTCAAAGTTGAAATACCATTTGATGAGAATCACGTACTGAAGGAAGGGGAAAAGGTTGGTACCAAGGAAGGAAAAAAGATAATAATAACCAATCAGGAGAAGGAAATAAAACCGACTCTTGCCAATTGTATCAAATTTCCAGATGTGCTTGGTACTCAAGCATTGAAAGAGGAATACGACAATGGGTCCGACCTTGTGAAAGAGGTATTGAGGTACGCATTGAAACTGGAAGGCACCATCAGACAGGTGGGCATTCACGCTTGTGCAATGATCATCGGACCTGGAGACCTTACGGATTACATTCCGATGACAGTGGGTACGGATAAGGCAACCGGACAGGAAGTATGGATGTCTCAATACGAAGGCTCTTTCATCGAGGATGTCGGTATGCTAAAGATGGACTTCTTGGGACTCAAGACTCTTTCCATCATCAAGGAATGTCTTTCAAATATCAAGAAATCTCACGGAATAGACATCGATATTGAAAAAATACCGAATGACGATCCTGCCACTTATGAACTATATAGCAGAGGCGATACTAAGAGTATATTCCAATTCGAGTCCCCTGGAATGAAAGAGTGGCTTCAGAAATTGCATCCTGAGCGCTTCGAAGACTTGATTGCGATGAATGCCCTATATAGGCCGGGGCCAATGGATTATATTCCTTCTTTCGTGGCGAGGAAAAGGAGCGAGGAAAAGATAGTCTACGACTTGGACGATATGGGCGAATACCTTAAGGAGACTTATGGTGTCACCGTATATCAGGAGCAGGTTATGCTTATCTCGCAGAAGATAGCCGGTTTCTCCAAAGGCAAGGCGGACAAACTCCGTAAGGCGATGGGGAAGAAGAAAATAGATATTCTTCAGTCAATGCACGAGGAATTCATCAATGGCGGTACAGGACACGGGCATCCAAAGGAGATTCTGGATAAGATATGGAAGGATTGGGAGAAATTCGCCTCTTATGCATTCAATAAGTCACACGCAACCTGCTATGCTTGGGTAAGTTACCAGACAGGCTGGCTGAAAGCCCATTATCTGGCTGAGTTCCAAGCGGCCAACTTAAGCCAGCAACTTGGCAATATGACGGAAATCCAAGAGATAATGGATGACTGCAAGAAGCATAAGATCAAGGTCCTGAATCCTGATGTCAATGAAAGTGAGGCTCATTTTACTGTCAATAAGGAAGGCTCCATCAGATTCGGTCTTGGTGGTATGAAGGGTTTCGGGGAAAACTTGGTGAAAGCGATTATCGAAGACAGGCGCGAAAACGGGCTGTTTAAGGACATTTACGACTTTGAGGAGAGACTTGGCGGGGTAATCAATAGAAAGGCCTTTGAGACGCTTCTTTATGCCGGTGCGTTCGATGGATTCGGTTATAGGCGAGGACAATTCCTTCAGGCTTGTACAAATGGGGAAATTTTCTTGGATGAACTGACTAAATATGCGGATCTTTACAAGAATGATACGATGGATGCTTCTTCCTCTTTGTTCGGAGAAGCGGAAGAGATGAAGCCTGTCCGTCCTGAAATGCCGGCTCTGACTGTGGAGGAAAATACTCTTGATCTGCTTCAGAAGGAGAAGGAAATGGTTGGAATGTACCTTTCGTCGCATCCTTTGGATCAATATGCTTTTGAAATCAAGACATTTACGAATTGCGATTTGTCAAAACTGCCTGATCTGATCACAACTTGCGAGATGCAAAAGAAGAGTGTGAAAGTGGTGGTGGCCGGGCTTGTTACTTCTTTCAAGCCTTTTACTACTAAATCAGGGCAACCTTGTTCGAAGAGTACGATTGAAGACTATTTGGGGAGTTATGAGGTGGCTCTTTTCGGGAAAGATCACGAAATGTTTATGAGCTATTTTCAGGTTATTCATACGGCGTTGATGATCGAGGGGGAGGTTAAGGAGAGATATCGTCTGAAGCAGGAGGAAATTGCTCAAGGGAAGACTGCGCCTTATGGATTCAAGATCAAGAAAATCACTCTTCTTGGCAATGTTGCAAGCACTATGATTCATAATTTCACGATTGAAATCACTACTTCTATGTTGAGTGATGCTTTTAGGAAATCTCTTGTTTCTGTGATAAGGGCGAATCAAGGTAATATTCCGCTGAATATGAAATTGTATGATCCTGAGAAGGGTTACACTATCGATTTCGTTTCGAATAAATTCAAGGTGGCGGTTAATACTGGTTTTGTCGACCAACTGAAGGAACTCGACATCAAATACGTTGTTGGCTAGAGACACATATCAACCTCAACTATTTGCTGAATTCGAAACCGATCTTCATTCCGTCATAAGTAGAAGCAAGAGCAGAGATGCCTGAAGCGGCAGCACCTGCGCTGGTATTACCCATAACAGTACCCATTTTCTTTAGGAATGAAAGAAAACTGTCAGCCTTGAAAAGCATTGCACAACCTTTTGTCGTTCCTGTAAGTGTACCAGTCATAGAAAGATACTGAAGCGTCTTGCCATATTTCAATGTAATGGCCTTGCCGTTATCCTTCGTGGTATAATTGCCATTGAGGTTGAAAGTCTTCAAAGCAGTCTTCACAACCGTAGTGAAAGTTCCATCGGAATTGAAAGTATAAGTCATCTGACCAGACTTTATCCCGACCATCTGAAGATACCCATCGGCTTTCTTCTGAACACTCTTGGCCAAAGATGCAGCAGCAACCTTCGAAAGAGCATTTTCACTCTGGAAAGAAACAGCAACACCTATATATTTCCACGTACCTGGCAAACTAACTTTAGTAGTCGTGCCTGCAACGGAAGAAATCACATCATAAACAGCATTAGAGACAGAACTAGAAGTGCTTTGCGCAGCAGTCGCAGATGCTCTCTTAAGAACATCCTTCAATGTCTGCGCACCAGCATTTGTGCTTGCAAAGACGATAGAGCAAGCAGCTAAAACAACGAAAACCTTTTTCATTTTATGTATAATTGAAGTTAACTATCTTCTTCTTTCCAACCCTGCGCCTTAAGCGGGAGCTCAACGCCGTCAGGTGATACAAGAACCGCACCAACTTCGCTCTTGGCAAGGTGGCCAATAATGTCAAAAGACTGGAAATCGTGCCTGAACTTGTCAAGGCTCAAGATTGGGACCACAAATAAGAGTCTGAAATCATCACCTCCATTCATAGCTGCAGAGATAGGATCGATATTCAATTCCTTGCCAAGTTCAAAAGAATTTCCCTCAAATGGAATCTTATCGGCATAGATTTTCGCACCCAATCCACTGTCGCGAACCAGTCTCTTCACAGCATCCGCAAGGCCTTTAGTCACGAAATACCCATACGAAGGGTAGATCTCAGAACCCTCAAAATGTGAAACAATCTCAGGACTCAAATCCGGCTTAATATAGTCGCCCACAATCATTTTGTATTTTTCCAAAGAAGGTTGAACCGTGTCATCGGAAGTTTTGTCGAAATCTCTCTTCCCGCGCTCCAACACTTGAAGGCCCAGCAAAGCAGCACCCAGACTGCCCGAAACACAAATCAAATCCTTGCTCTGTGCCTTGTTCCTACGCTTGAAAGTCAAAAGGGAAGTCTCCCCCGTAGCAGCCATACTGATCACAAGCCCATTCTGAGAGGGAACAAGATCAAGGCTTACGGAACCATATCCGTGCTCCTTAGCCGCAGTCTCGATCCCCGACCAGAGTTCCTTGATTCGAGGAAAATCCAACTTGGCAGAAACACCCAACTTCACAGACAGGACCCGCGGTGCAGCCAAAGAAGAATACAATTCCCCTGTCACGCCTATCACACACTTGTAGCCAAGATGTTTCAATGGGAAATACGTCAGATCGAAATCAATACCTTCCAGATAAATTGCGGAAGATTCATAGATATGACTGCCATTTGAACATTCAAAAGATACCTTGTCAATAGGGTTATATCCAGTACCCTCATAAAGCAATCCTATTGCCTCTATCTTACCCAGCGAACTAAAATTTTTTTCTGCCATTGTATTTATTTTATTCTTTTGCAAAATTAGCAATAAATTTGTCTAAATTTGACTGAAGATAATTTAATTTAGATGTCGTTAGGAGTATGGCCCAAGATTGAATCCGTCTTCCGCTTCTACGTAGACGGATTCAAAAATATGACCTGGGGTAAGACGCTCTGGATTATCATTATCGTGAAACTTTTTATTATGTTCGCGATACTCAGGGTATTCTTCTTCAAGCCCGCAATGGCCGGGAAGACAGACGAACAGAAAAGCGAGATAGTGGCCAAATCGCTAACTAGTATGAACAACACTAATACCGATAAATATGGATACAGCATTAATTGATTGGTCCAGACTGCAATTTGCAGTCACAGCCTGTTACCATTGGCTATTCGTTCCCCTCACATTGGGACTTGGCCTTGTAATGGCGATAATGGAGACAATGTATTACCGGAAAGGAGATGAATTCTGGAAGAAGACAGCCCAATTCTGGATGAAACTCTTCGCCATCAACTTCGCCGTAGGAGTAGCCACAGGCCTTATTCTCGAATTTGAATTCGGCACCAATTGGAGCAATTATTCTTGGCTGGTCGGCGACATCTTTGGCGCCCCCCTCGCCATCGAAGGCATACTCGCCTTCTTTATGGAGGCCACATTCTTTGCCGTGATGTTCTTCGGCTGGAACAAGGTCAGCAAACGCTTCCACCTGGTATCCACCTGGCTCACAGGCATCGGAGCCGCAATATCAGCCTATTGGATATTAGTAGCAAATGCCTGGATGCAAAACCCTGTCGGCACAGCCTTCAATCCCGACACCGTACGCAGTGAAATGGTTTCATTCTGGGCCGTGGCCGGAAATCCGATTGCGGTCAGCAAATTCTTCCACGCAGTATTCAGCGGGTGGATGACAGGAGGCGTATTCACCATCGGTGTCAGCGCATGGTTCCTACTTCGTAAGAGAGAAACCAAATTCGCCAAAGCCAGTATGGCCATCGGTGCATTGGTTGGCATTGTAGGAGGTTTCGCAGTAATACTCTCCGGCGACAGTTCAGGCATACACGCAGCCAAATATCAGCCAATGAAATTCGCAGCTTCAGAAGGCCTCGACGATGGTGGCCGCAAGGTTGCATTCTCCATCATCCCTGGCGTCGAAGTCCCTGGGGTTCTGTCAATTCTAGCCACACACGATATCAATGGCTTCGTCCCTGGAATCAACGACATTTTGGCCGGTTACACCGACAATAGGGGCAATGATGTACTTCCAGTGGATGCCAAGATGTGGAGGGGGCAAAAGGCACTAACCGCACTCAAAATCTTCCGTTCCGTCAAGGACTCCCCTGATTCCGCCAGCCTCGCCCAAAAGGCCCTCTGCGAGCGTGTAATAAAGGCCAATGCACAATTTATGGGCTATGGACATCTGAAGGAGCCAAGCGAAGTCATTCCTAACGTTCCACTCACCTATTGGTCTTTCAGGACAATGGTCTACACAGGCTTTCTGGTGCTGTTGATCCTTATCCTGGTGCAATGGTTCATCTACAAGGACAACATTGACAACAAAAAGTGGCTGCTGATTCTCGCAGTCATCGCCATTCCTCTTGTCTATATCTGCGGCCAGGCCGGCTGGATAGTATCAGAAGTAGGCCGTCAACCGTGGGCAATCCAAGACATTTTACCTGTAGGAGCCGCCGTTTCCAACCTGAGCGTCAGTGCGGTACAGACGACATTTTTCATCTTCCTTGCCGTATTCACCCTTTTCCTTGCAATTGAGATAACGATAATGCTCAAAGCAATCGGCAAAGGTCCGAAAATGGAAGAATCCGAGTCGGAACATATTAACATAGAAAAATAGAGGAGGATTCATTATGACATACGCATTTTTACAGCAATATTGGTGGTTCCTGATTTCCCTTCTCGGAGCCCTTCTGGTATTCCTTATGTTTGTCCAAGGTGCCAACGCACAACTGTTCCTCAAAGGAATGACACCTGCCAAACGATCCCTGATTGTCAACTCCACAGGCAGGAAATGGGAACTCACATTCACCACCCTGGTCACCTTCGGAGGCGCATTTTTCGCTTCCTTCCCTCTATTCTACAGTACCAGTTTCGGTGGAGCATATTGGGTATGGATACTGCTTCTGGTGACCTTCGTCTTCCAAGCCGTATCTTATGAATTCCAAAACAAAAACGGCAATCTACTTGGCTCGAAAGCATTTTGTATGTTCCTGACCATCAATGGAGTATTGGCTCCATTTCTGGTAGGGACGGCTGTGGGCACATTCTTCACCGGTTCCAATTTCGTGGTCAACAAATTGGCCATAGCGGACAATGTTGCTCCTGTCATCAGCTCTTGGGGCAATTCCTGGCACGGACTTGACGCCCTCGCCACACCGGCAATCTGGCTCGGAATGGTCGTAATGCTGTTGGACATTGTCCTTGGTTGTATGTACGCCATCAACAATATCGACAACGACGAACTGATCAGGAAACTCAGGGGCAGAATCGTCGTAATGGGATTTTTCTTCGTGTTGTTCTTCGTAACTTGGGTATTCATCCTCTGCAAAATGAATGGTTATGCTGTGGACATCAATGGGACAATCTCCTTGGAGTCAGGCAAATACCTACACAATTTACTGCAAATGCCCGCTGTTGCGGCAATGTTTCTTGTCGGGACGCTGCTGGTATTGGCAGGAATATATTGGGGAGGATTCACCAAATCCCGCAAAGCCATCTGGCCCGCAGGAATAGGCACAGTACTTGTGGTATTGGCCTTGTTCTTCATCGCCGGATACAACGGAACAGCATACTACCCGTCATCTTCCGACCTGCAGAGTTCACTTACTATCGCCAACAGTTCTTCCAGCGAATTCACTCTCAAGACAATGTTCTGGGTATCTCTGCTGATCCCGTTTGTTCTCGCTTACATAGTTTACGCTTGGCGCCAGATGGACAAGACTCCTATCACAGAAAAGGAAATAAATGAGACAGAAAATAAATATTAATCAAATATGAGAAAATCACTTACGCTAATTATTGCGGCATTATTGCTCTTGCCGCAGTTCGCCTTTGCGAATCAAGAGAACAAGAAAGGAACATTGACTGTGATATCGTACAATATCAGGATGGGGGCGGCAAAAGACGGCACCAATTCTTGGGAATTCAGATATCCCGCATCTGCGATGATGATTACGGACCAGGCACCGGATATCTTCGGGGTGCAGGAAGCCTTCGATTATCAGGTCCATTACCTCACAGAATACTGCAAAGGATACAAATCTTATGGCGTAGGACGCGATGACGGCAAAGACAAGGGTGAACATATGTCCATCTTCTACAACACAAAGACAATCGCAATGTACAAGCACGGTACATTCTGGCTTTCCGACACTCCTGAGAAGCCGACCATCGGCTGGGATGCCCAATGCATCAGGACGGCTACCTGGGCACTGATGAAGGACAAAAGGACAGGAAAGAAGTTCTATTATGTGAACACGCACTTGGACCATATCGGTGTGGTTGCTCGCCAGAAAGGACTTGCCCTCATAGTGGACAGAATCAAGGCAATCAATCCTAAGGGCTATCCAATGATTCTGACTGGGGATTTCAATATGACACCTGACGATGCCGCTTTTACAGATTTGAACAAGATGATGAAATGTGCTAGGACTTCGGCCATAAAGACAGACGATCTGGGCTCATTCAACGATTGGGGCAAACAGAAGGAAAAGAAAATAATTGACTACATCTACTATTCCGGTTTCAGCAGTTGCTCCACCTTCGAGACCATCACCAAATCATACGACAACAGGGCCTATATCTCAGATCATTTCCCGATCAAGGCCGTATTGATATTCTAAACTTGACGAAATTCGATAATTAATCCTGGCACCCGAAAGAGCGCCAGGATTTTTTTGTTCCTTGTTAGTATCTGAAAAACAGAGTTGCGCCATAACCGAATACAAGCAATCGATGGACAGAGTTGCGCCATAACCGAATGCATACAATCAATGGCATATTTGTGTCACTTTGCCTAATCTAATAATAGGGCAGAGCGGCACTGATGCCCTTTTCGGCCCTCTGCGTCAATGATGTGTGCTTCTCTGCTTTTTCTATCCAAGCGCGACAATCAGTTCATATCTTCTTTTTATATAAAAGCACAACAGTCTATGCCTATCTGCTTATATTGTGAAGTCTATGCCACTCGCCAGCCGCGGAAAGGTCTGATTTTGGTGCCCAACAAAAAGTGGTAACCTCAGTTCGTGCAATTCTCAATCACGATTTTTAGGCTAACTCATTGATTATCAATTACAGGTCGTGTTAGGCCCCATCAAATAAAGGCACCCCTAACACGCAATAATGCAATACACGCATCCTGTGGCACATTGCTGTGATTGAGAATTGCACGAGTTTCATCGAATTGCTGAAACTTGTTAAGTAGTTGTACCTTGCCGGCAAACCCAATGACAATCCCGTAAACGAGGCTCTGAACGGCTGGATAAAGGAAGAGATAATAATTGACTTCAAGGCGGAGAACTCAAGGTTGGAAATAGATTTTATAATTCAAAGAGAAGGAAAATATGACTTACGTCCCATTGTACGTCGTATTATAGATAAAAAGATCATTAGTGGACATTAATGATCTTTCGAAAGTTACAGAATTTTCTGGAATGAAAATATATTTCGGGCCGACTTTCGATGATAGCTGAGCAGCACCGTGCACAAAAATGACCGAAAACGTGTATGGTGGTGGGTCTGGAAGGCCTACCTTACACGAAAAAACGATTTAAATGTGTAAGGTGTCTTTGGTAGCGAAAGCAAATGTGCCTCTGAGTGGCCTAGAATGGGGTTTACGATTTCGGCTAAATGACATCATACACAAAAACAGCCGAAAACGTGTGAGATGTAGGGTATGGAGGGGGATATCTCGCACAAAAATGGCCGAAAACGTGTGAGATGTGGGAATCAAGGCATTGTCAGCGGACAATATGACATCTCGCCGAGGCCATTGCGGTTAGGGGCAAATGCGATCCGCCAGCGAGTTGCATTTCCTCAGTCGGCATCAGCCGACCGGCCGGGTCGGGTATTTGCGTCAGCAAATACATGGAGACAGGAAGGCCGGAGGGTTTGGGGGTGCAACCCCCAATATTAGAATTCTGCCTTGCCACGGTCGCAATAGCCTCGGCAAATGAGAAACATTGCTGGCGTCGGCACAATACGAATCTGTGCCGACTAGGAAGCAAAGCACCACTGCCGCAATACGCCACTGCATCGTAATTATCACTAAATATCAATACGTTACGAAGTGGTGGTGTTTGCCAGCCGCAGAGCTAAGTAAATCTTAAGCCTAAGAAAATATATGCCGCAGCGTTCCCCTGTTCAGGCAGCACATAAAAATGGCCTGCTGAAAAATTCAGCAAGCCTCTTTTTAATCAACTGATTCCTGGCCCATAAGACCACTCGACCAAATAACGCAGAAGGTCTTAAAACCCTCGTACGTACTTGAAAAACTCGCTACAGATTGCGAAGCAAGTTATTCAGATTCACCTTCTTATCAATGATAGACCTCAATTCGGCAATCGGAACCCTCTCCTGAGTCATAGTATCACGCTCACGGATAGTTACACAATTGTCCTGAAGCGAATCATGATCGACAGTCACACAGAAAGGAGTACCGATAGCATCCTGACGACGATACCTCTTACCGATACTATCCTTCTCATCATACTGATAAGTGAAATCATACTTAAGTTCATCAACCACCTTCTGAGCAAGTTCCGGCAGCCCATTTTTCTTCAACAAAGGAAGCACAGCCACCTTGATAGGCGCAAGAGGGGCAGGAATACTCAACACCACCCTCGACTCGCCACCTTCCAACTGCTCAACGTGATATGAATGAGACAATACAGCCAATACAGTACGATCCACACCAATAGAAGTCTCCACACAATAAGGAACATAACTCTCTCCTGTCTCAGGATCGAAATACTGAATCTTTTTACCAGAAAGCTTCTGATGATTTCCAAGATCGAAATCAGTCCTCGAATGGACACCCTCCAACTCCTTGAACCCAAATGGGAAATTAAACTCTATATCTGTAGCAGCATTGGCATAATGAGCCAACTTCTCGTGATCGTGGAAACGATAATTCTCAGCCCCCATTCCCAGATTCTCGTGCCACTTCAGACGTTTCTCCTTCCAGTTCTTGAACCACTCCATCTCAGTCCCCGGCTTAACGAAAAACTCCATCTCCATCTGCTCAAACTCCCTCATCCTGAAGATGAACTGGCGAGCCACAATCTCATTCCTGAAAGCCTTGCCTATCTGAGCGATACCAAAAGGAATCTTCATTCGCCCGGTCTTCTGAACATTCAAATACTCCACGAAGATACCCTGAGCCGTCTCCGGGCGAAGATAAATCTTATCAGAATCCTCACCAGTATTACTGATCTGAGTACTGAACATCAGGTTAAACTGACGGACATCAGTCCAATTCTTTGTACCTGAAATAGGGTCAACTATCTCACAATCAATGATAATCTGCTTATACGCATTAAGATCATTGGCGTTCTCAGCAGCAAGATAACGACTATGCACCTCATCCACCTTAGCCTGCTCACGAAGCACATTTGGATTAGTCTGACGGAACTGCTCCTCATCAAAAGAATCACCGAACCTCTTGCGACCCTTATCAACTTCCTTCTCCACCTTCTCCTGAAGTTTGGTAATATAGTCCTCTATCAGCACATCGGCACGATATCTCTTCTTCGAATCCTTATTGTCAATCAGAGGGTCATTGAACGCAGCCACGTGCCCTGAAGCCACCCAAACCTTAGGATGCATAAAAATACAGGAATCAATACCGACTATATTCTCATTGAGCCTGGTCATCGCATCCCACCAATACTTCTTGATATTGTTCTTAAGTTCCACACCCAACTGTCCGTAATCATACACAGCAGCCAATCCATCATAAATTTCGCTGGAAGGGAAAATGAAACCATACTCCTTGCAATGAGCAACCAGAGCCTTGAACATTTCTTCTTGTGTCATAATAAATATTTTAGTTTAATTAAATTCAATCGCAGCAAACACAAAAGTAATCATTTACTTTCAAATAAATCAGGGAATTCGGCATATAACATCGGTTCTGCCACCTCCTGCAAAGGAAGCATCACGAAATCCCTTTGGGAAAGAAGAGGATGTGGAAGGGTAAGATCTTTATGATGAATCCTTATCGTACCACAGAAAAGAAAATCGATATCAATGATCCTATCGTGATATATTCTATCACCTTCATTAGTAATTTCCATTTCGTCTGTACGCCCCATTTCTTTCTCAATCTTCTGGCACTTACGCAATATCTCCAGACAAGCATCCTCCTCGGATTTTGAACCCGTATCAATAGCCAAATGATAGAGAATCACACAATTAAGAAAATCCCTTTCAGAAAAAAAGCCCCACGGAACAGTCTCGATATTCCTGGAAAGCGCACTATAATGCACACCGAAAGCCTCGTCCATCTTGGCCACGGCCGTACTGATATTTGACTTCCGATTCCCCAAGTTGCTACCCAACGAGAAATAGACACTCTCGGTTTTCATTCATCCATTCCAAGAGCAACCTTGGCCTCCTCGGACAACATACTCTGATCCCAAACCGGATCGAAAACAAGTTCTATTTCACAACTTTTCACGCCTGGAACATCCTCCACAGAAGCCTTCACATCAGCAAGCACCTCATCTGCCATCGGACAATTAGGAGCCGTAAAAGTCATTGAAATGAAAACTTCGTGCTCCTTGTTTATCACCAACTCATATATAAGTCCCAGATCATAAATATTGACCGGAATTTCAGGGTCAAAAACCTGTTTTAGAGCAAGAATTACATTGGAATACATTGGCTCCAAAGCCTTTGCATCCTCTGCGGTTAGAACTTCATTATGTTTCTTTGAATCGCTCGGATTTGCCATATTACCTATTTTCAATTGCTACTGTCTTGATAGTGTTTATCATAGAGACCAAACCATTTGCCCTCGTAGGTGACAAGTTCTCTTTAAGACCAATCTTGTCAATAAAAGAGAAATCATCCCCCGCAATCTCAGCAGCACTTCTTCCAGAATACACACTGATCAGAAGCGAAATAATCCCTTTTGTGATGATAGCGTCACTGTCCGCAGTAAAAAATATTTTATTGTTCTTAATATTATAATCAAGCCAAACTCTTGACTGACAACCCTTTATCAATTTATCGTCAGTCTTGGAACTCTCAGGATAGGCTTCCAGATTCTTACCCAAATCGATAAGATATTCATATTTATCCAACCACTCATCGAACATCGAGAACTGGTCAACTACTTCATCCTTAGCTTCTTTCAAACTTTTTTCCATAATCTATGCCAACATCTTAATAGCCCTATCCAAACATTTGATGAAATATTCTGCTTCCTCCATCGTATTGTAAGGAGCCAATGATGCCCTGAGCATTCCTGTAACACCGAATCTGTCCATAATCGGCTCTGCACACATCTGCCCGGAACGCAAAGCAATACCCATCTTGTCCATAATCAATGCCAGATCTTCGTGATGAGCCCCTGCCACACTGAAAGAAAACAACGAAATCTTCTCTTGACCTTCACCTGGCCGACCATACAATGTAATTCTCTGATCAGAAGTCAAAGCTGCATGCAAATAATCGTAAACGTCCTTCTCATAAGCGGTTATTTCATTATCCTTCAACGACTTAACAAAATCAATAGCTGGTTTTAGAGTAGGGACTCCAGAAATATTCTGAGTCCCGGCCTCAAACTTCTCAGGCAACGGAGCATAAGTGGTTCCGGAAAACTTGACTGAAGCAATCATTTCCCCTCCCCCCATATATGGGGGCATTGCATCCAGCCATTTCTTCTTGCCATAAAGCACCCCGGTACCAGGAGCTGCATACAATTTATGTCCGGAGAAAACATAAAAATCGCAATCGATTTTCCGCACGTCCATTCCGCAATGGACAACCCCTTGAGCGCCATCCACCAAAACAGGGATACCCTTCGAATGACTTAAGGCAACAATTTCCTCGATAGGATTGACCAAGCCCAATACATTCGAGACTTGTGTTACTGCCAATAATTTAGTCCTTTCGGAAAATAGAGTTTTCAAATCCTCTACCCTCAGACGCCCACTATCATCCACCTTCAAAACCTTGAGCGTAGCCCCCTTCCTCTGGCACATCATCTGCCAAGGGACAATATTGGAATGATGCTCTTGCTCAGATACGATGATTTCATCACCTTCTTTTACAAAAGCCTCTCCAAAAGAGAAAGCCACCAAGTTGATGGAAGCAGTCGTTCCCGCTGTGAAGATGATTTCTTCCCTATGCTCCGAATTCAGGAAATCCTTAACAACATCCCTAGTACTCTCATATTCTTCAGTCGCATCGGTCGCAATCTTATGCACTGCCCTATGCAGATTGGCATTGTATTTTGAAGATATCTCATCCCACTTGCGTATCACAGACAACGGCCGTTGAGACGTGGCCGCATTATCAAAATACACCAAGTCTTTCCCGTAAACTTTTTCAGCAAGTTCGGGGAACAACTTTCTTATTTCTTCTACTTTCATAATGTCTTAGTAAAACTTACAAATTTAACAAAGTAAAATTTCTTTTGACACTAAATTACTATATTTTTGCATTTACAAATTATAATAATATGATCGATTATATCAAAGGCAACCTTGTCGAATTGACACCGACCGAAGCAATTGTTGAGACTTATGGGATAGGATATAGCATACTCATTTCATTGCAAACCTACGAAGCATTGGAAGGCAAAGAAGCTGTGACCATCTATATCTACCATTATCTCAGAGAAGATCAAGAACTATATTACGGTTTTGCGACCAAGGACGAGCGCGAGCTGTTCGAACTCCTCATCAGCGTCTCAGGTGTTGGAGTCGCTTCCGCCAGAGTCATACTTTCCTCCCTCTCTTCAGAGGAAATCCGCCAGGCCATATTAGCCGAAGATATCAATCGAATCAAGAGCGTAAAAGGCATTGGAGCCAAGACAGCACAGCGCCTGATACTGGAACTTAAAGACAAAATCGTCAAAGGAGAAGGTGCTGATTTGGGTTCTATTATAAAGGTTGGAAACAACACAGAGATCGAAGAAGCAACAAGAGCATTGGTTATGTTGGGCTTCTCAAGAACATCTATTAGCAAGGTGCTCCAAGTTGTCATCAAAGATCATCCAAACGCAAAAGTGGAAGAATTGATAAAAGACTCTTTGCAGCGATTATAGTAATTGTTCCACGTGGAACAAAATAGCTATCTTCCAAAATAAACAAGGAGCACAGAAATATCGGCAGGAGAAACCCCTGAGATTCTGGAAGCCTGAGCAATCGAACGAGGATTATATATTTTGAATTTATTCCTACACTCTATCGTCAACCCTGTAACCTTATCGAAATCGAAGTCTTCAGGAATAGCAAGATCCTCCAATCTCATTATCTTGTCTGCAATCTTTCTTTCCCTTTCAATATAGCCTTTATACTTTATCATCACTTCGGCAGCCTCAAGCACAACCGATCGATACTGCTTATCAAGAGCAGAATCAAGTTCAGGTAAATTCAAATTTGCGACCGGATAATCAGTATTGAACTTAAGAATATATACCGCCTCCTTATATGAGGCACTATGTGCGACAGACCGATCAAACAAACTATCCAGTTCGTCAAAATTCTGGAAAGCCAAAAGATCTGAATACTTCGTTCCCATTTTAAAAAGGCCATTACCTGGAGATTTGAAATCATTTTCAAGATCAATTCCAAATTTTCCAAAAGTTCCACGTGGAACAATATCCAAGATTTTCTCCAGACTTATTTCAGGACGTGTAACCAAATCTTCAATCTTTTTCGACTCTGAAATAGGAGTAGAAGACAATGATTCAAGATATGGATTAACTTCTTTTGCCTTAACATTGGCATCCCCTGCTAGTTGACCAAGACGATCAATCAAGTCATACTTTCTCATAGTGAAATCATACCTGAAATCATCTGCAAGACCTAAATCGTGGGAAATAGAAGTCAATCTGAAATCGGCATTATCCTGCCTCAACAGAGTCCTGTACTCTGCCCGGGATGTGAACATTCTATATGGTTCATCCACACCCTTGGTTATAAGGTCATCAATCAAAACGCCAATATAAGCCTGATCACGACGAAGAATGAAAGGCTCTTTATCATGAGCTTTTTGGTGAGCATTGATACCTGCAATAATCCCCTGCGCTGCTGCTTCCTCATATCCGGTAGTACCATTGATCTGTCCGGCGAAGAAAAGATTTTCTATATTTTTAAGTTCTAGAGAAGCCTTTAACTGTGTCGGATCGAAATAGTCATATTCAACAGCATAAGCAGGTCTGAAAATCTTAGCACTCTCAAGTCCTTTAATAGAATGAAGAGCGTCAAGCTGGACTTGAAGCGGAAGAGACGAAGAAAAGCCTTGAAGATAGTATTCGCCTGTAGTCCTCCCCTCTGGTTCCAAGAATAATTGATGCGAATCTTTGTCAGGAAAGACTCTCAATTTATCTTCGATACTTGGACAATATCTTGGTCCTTTGCCGTGAATCAATCCAGTAAAAAGAGGAGAATACTGGAAACCAGACCTCAAGACATCGTGAACTTTTTCATTGGTGTGCAGAATGAAGCAAGGCATCTGAGGTGTCCCGTTTTGAGCGGTCGACAAGTACGGCAAGAAAGAAAACTTATCCGGACCTTCATCCCCTTTCTGAAGAATGAAACCAGAAGTGTCTATAGAAGAAATATCAATTCTTGGAGGAGTTCCTGTTTTCATTCTGGCAGTCTTCACTCCTCTTTCGACCAGTTCGCCAGTCAAACCATAAGAAGCAAGTTCTCCGATTCTGCCACCTTCGAATTCAGTAAGGCCAATGAATAGTTTACCATTAAGGAAGGTTCCAGCTGTCAAAACAACTGTCTGAGATTTGAAAATTGCACCAGTAGTCGTACGAATCCCCGAGATTTTTGAATTCTCGAAAAGAAAACCAATCGCAGAATCTTGGTAAATACTTAATTTACAATTAGTTTCAAGTATTTTACGCCAATTTAGTGAAAATTGGATTTTATCGCATTGAGCTCTCGGACTCCACATTGCCGGACCTTTTGAGCGATTAAGCATCCTGAACTGAAGAGTAGAAGCATCGGTGACAATTCCGGTTCCTCCGCCGAGAGCATCGATCTCTCGAACGATCTGACCTTTCGCAATTCCGCCGATTGCAGGATTGCACGACATCTTGGCAAAGCCAAGCATATCCATTGTCACAAGTAAAACTGATGATCCGAGATTTGCCGCAGCCAAAGCGGCTTCGCAGCCGGCGTGCCCTCCCCCGACAACTATTACATCATACCTATCTTCCATATTTTACCTCAATAAACTTTTCTGATGGACAGATAATAATCTTCTTTACTTCTCATCATCTTCCGCTGATCATCAGTATGATCATCATAACCTATCAAATGCAGAAGACCGTGAACAATTACACGATTCAATTCATCTTCGAACTTGGTCTTGAAATAAATGGAATTTTCGCGAACACTATCCACACTGATGAAAAGATCCCCGGACAGAATGTCTCCATCGCAATAATCGAAAGTAATGATATCCGTGAAATAGTCGTGCTGTAAATACTTTATATTGGTATCTAGGATATAATTATCCGAGCAGAAGATAATGGATATGTCCCCCAACTTTTTCATTTCACTTCCAGCAACAGTCTTTAGCCATTGCTTGGTAATCAATTTGGGTTTGAATTCGAAATCTGTATCCTGATAATAATAACGTACCATTTGAAAAGTTTTCACAAATCTAATACTAATAATTCGAAATCATTCTTTTTCGAAGTTAAAATATTCAATCAGGGAGTGTTCCAATAATGACGACAGACTATTATTATTAAATGAAAATGTTTGAAATCAAAAATAATATTTATACCTTTGGAACGCAAACCGAAAATAAAAAAACACGCATATGGAAGTAAAAAAGTCACTTAAAGCAAGTCTCGAAAATAAGAGATTACTTTTTACAGAAATCGGCTTCGTTGTATCGCTTCTGCTGGTCTATGGTGCATTCGGTTATACATCCAAAGACAGTAAGACATCATCCCTTGCAGACGATCAGCAAGCCGTGGAAGTAGAAGATATGGTTCCTATTACTCAGGAAACACCCCCACCACCGCCAGAAGCACCAAAGATTCCTGTATTGTCAGACCAGATCGATATCGTCGATGATGCTATCAAAGTTGATGACAATATGTTTGTGAACCTTGAAGAGAACAATACCGGAGTTCAGATTATGAACTATGTGGAAGACGTTAAGACTGAGGAAGTTGAAGAAGAGGCCATTCCTTTCGCCTTGGTAGAGGAAAAACCGAAATTCAATGGAGGCGATGCTAATGAATTCTCTAAATGGGTGAATCAGAATTTGGTTTATCCTGAAATCGCAAAGGAGAACGGTGTTCAAGGTCGTGTCACTATGCAGTTCACTGTCAATCCGGACGGTTCAGTATCAAATGTCAAGGTCCTTCGTGGAGTCGATTCTTCTTTGGATCAGGAAGCTGTAAGGGTGATTTCAATGTCACCTAAATGGTTGCCAGGCAAACAAAGGGATCGTGCAGTCAAGGTAACATACACCTTCCCTGTTATATTCCAGTTGAGATAATTATTCTTAGCAATATATTTGAGAGGCTGTCCCCAATCGGATGGCCTTTTTTGATTAAGTTATGGAAAATAAAATCATTGAGAAAGCCGTATTCGTCGGCATCATTCAAGAGAAGGATGATGAAAGGAAGGTCAAGGAATACTTGGAAGAGCTGGAATTCCTTGCGGACACAGCAGGAGTACAGGGCGACAAGAAATTTGTACAACGTATAAGCAAGCCAGAAAAAGGGACTTATATTGGTACAGGAAAATTGGAAGAGATACATCAATATTGCGAAGATAATGAGATTAACTACGTAATATTCGATGACGAATTAAGTGGTACTCAGCAGAGGAATATTGAAAAGATTATTTCTTGCAGCCATATAATCGACAGGACTAATCTAATTTTGGAGATATTCGCACAGAGAGCCAAAACATCATATGCGAAGATGCAGGTGGAACTTGCCAAATACCAATATATGCTTCCCAGACTTACAGGTATGTGGACGCACTTGGAAAGACAAAGAGGTGGTTTTGGAACCAGGGGCGGTATGGGTGAAACCCAGATTGAAGCCGATAAACGTATTGTCAAAGAGAGGATTACGAGACTGAAGGATCAATTGAAAAAAGTTGATAACCAGATGTCGACGCAGAGGGGGAATAGAGGATCTCTTGTGAGGATTTCGTTGGTAGGGTATACCAATGTGGGGAAAAGCACTCTTATGAACCTTCTTGCCAAGAGTAATGTATTTGCAGAAAACAAACTTTTTGCGACTCTCGATACTACCGTCAGAAAGGTCGTTATTGAGAACGTTCCGTTTCTGTTGAGTGATACTGTAGGATTCATCAGAAAGTTGCCTACGCAGCTCGTAGAGGCCTTTAAAAGCACACTTGATGAGGTTAGGGAGGCGGACATTCTTATGCACGTCGTAGACGTATCCCATCCTGATTTTGAGGAGCAGATGAAAGTGGTGGAAAATACGTTGAAGGACATTGGGGCTGTCAATAAGCCTATATATGTGGTGTTCAATAAGATAGATTCATACAACTACGAAGAGTATGATGAGTTTTCATTGGAGCCTAAAACAAAGGATAATATGTCTTTCGATGAGTTGAAGAATAGTTGGATCGCTCAAGAGAAGACTCCTTGCATATTCATATCGGCGAAGGAAAAGATAGGGATTGACAAACTGAAGGCGGATCTGTACAAGATGGTGGCTGAAATACACGCTGGACGCTATCCTTTCAATAACTTTCTCTGGTAAATAGTTAATAATGGCAATATTCAATAAAAAAAGCCGGCTGGGACAGTCGGCTTTTTAAATATGATAACGAAATCTATTCGCTGAATTTAGCAGTAAGGAACTCTCTATTTAGACGAGCAATATGCTCAACTGTAATATGCTTAGGACATTCCATCTCACAAGCACGAGTATTAGTACAGTTACCAAAACCAAGTTCATCCATCTTAGCAACCATAGCCTTTGCACGCCTTGCAGCTTCAGGACGACCCTGTGGAAGAAGAGCCAAAGAACTAACCCTGGCAGCAACAAAAAGCATAGCAGAACCATTCTTGCAAGTAGCCACACAAGCACCGCAACCGATACAAGCTGCAGCATCCATACTCTGTTCAGCCTTCTCGTGAGGAATAAGAATATTATTGGCATCCTGCGCAGAACCGGTACGAACTGAAATGTAACCACCAGCCTGAAGAATCTTATCAAAAGCACCACGATTCACCACCAAATCCTTGATTATAGGAAACGCAGCACTTCTCCAAGGCTCAACAGTAATAGTAGCACCATCCTTGAAATGACGCATATAAAGTTGGCAAGTAGTAACCTGATCGTCTGGACCGTGTGCCCTACCGTCAATATACAGTGAACAAGCACCGCAAATTCCCTCGCGGCAATCGTGATCGAATGCTACAGGACCACTGCTTTTGCAACCCTTTTCAACAGCAACAGGATCTGAACCTTTCTGTATAAGTTGCTCATTCAGAATATCGAGCATCTCAAGAAAAGAGGTGTCTTCGGAAATATTTGTGACGTGATATGTCTCAAAATGTCCTTTTGCTTTAGCGTTCTTCTGACGCCATATTTTTAAGTTGAAATCCATTTCTGATTAGTCTTTATAGTTTCTAGTAGCAATCTTGATATTTTCATACGTAAGAGACTCTTTGTGAAGTTCAGGTTCCTGATTTTCACCCTTATATTCCCAAGCTGCTACATACATATAGTTTTCATCGTCACGCTTAGTCTCACCATCAGGTGTCTGATACTCAACGCGGAAATGACCACCGCAAGACTCGTTACGATTCAGGGCATCCTTGGCCATCAATTCACCGATTTCAAGGAAATCAGCAAGCCTGAGGGCTTTTTCAAGCTCCTGGTTGAACTCTTCGTTGGTATCTGGAACACATACATTAGACCAGAATTCCTCACGAAGTTTCTTGATTTCCTCAATTCCCTTCTGAAGTCCTTCTGCACTACGTGCCATACCCACATACTCCCACATAAGATGACCGAGTCTCTTATGCATAGAATCGACAGATTCTTTACCCTTGATAGCGAAAAGTTTTGCTATTTTCTCTTTTACAGCCTTTTCAGCCTCATCAAATTCAGGAGCCTTGGTATCTGTCTTAGGCTCAGCAAATTTATGTGAAAGATAATCTCCGATAGTATAAGGTAAAATGAAATATCCATCAGCAAGACCCTGCATAAGTGCAGAAGCACCAAGACGGTTTCCACCATGGTCGCTGAAATTACATTCACCTATGGCATACAAGCCTGGAATAGTAGTCTGAAGATCGTAATCTACCCAAATACCTCCCATAGTGTAATGGATGGCAGGATAAATCATCATAGGCTCTTCCCAAGGACTTGTAGTCGTAATCTTCTCATACATCTGGAAAAGGTTACCATATCTTTCTGCAACTCTCTGTTTGCCAAGACGTTGGATAGCCTCCTTAAAATCAAGGAATACGGCCAATCCAGTCTCATTCACACCATAACCGGCATCACATCTCTCCTTGGCGGCACGTGAAGCAACGTCACGAGGAACCAAGTTTCCGAATGCAGGATAACGACGCTCAAGATAATAATCCCTATCCTCTTCAGAAATCTGTGAAGGAGTGATTTCGTGTTTACGAAGTTTCATCACATCTTCCATCTTCTTAGGAACCCAGATACGGCCATCATTACGAAGTGATTCAGACATAAGGGTCAACTTAGACTGCTGATCTCCGTGTACAGGTATACAGGTAGGATGAATCTGGGCAAAGCAAGGATTTGCAAAATAAGCACCTTTCTTGAAGCACTGCCAAGCTGCAGAACCATTGCTGTTCATTGCATTGGTAGAAAGATAATATGTATGGCCGTAACCGCCTGTAGCAAGTACGACAGCATGAGCACCGAATCTTTCAATCTCACCGGTAACCAAGTTACGAGCGATAATGCCCTTTGCCTGACCGTTGATGATGACAAGGTCCAACATCTCGTGACGTGGATAACTTGTGACGGTTCCTGCTGCAATCTGACGGTTCAGTGCGGCATAAGCTCCCAAAAGAAGTTGCTGCCCTGTTTGTCCGCGGGCATAGAACGTACGACTTACCTGCACACCACCGAATGAACGGTTTGCAAGATATCCGCCATATTCTCTTGCGAAAGGAATGCCCTGTGCTACGCACTGGTCAATGATCTTGGCACTGACCTCGGCAAGACGATAGACGTTTGCCTCACGGCTGCGGTAATCGCCTCCCTTGATAGTATCGTAGAAAAGACGATAGATTGAGTCATTGTCATTTTGATAATTCTTAGCAGCATTGATACCTCCTTGAGCGGCAATTGAATGCGCACGACGAGGGGAATCACTGATGCAGAATACCTTGACATTGTAACCTAGTTCTCCGAGCGATGCAGCTGCAGACGCTCCGCCAAGACCGGTTCCAACGACTATGATCTCAAGCTTTCTTTTGTTGTTAGGACTGACAACACGGATCTCAGATTTACGCTTTGTCCACTTAGCGGCCAAAGGTCCATCAGGAATCTTTGAAATTAATTTAGTATCGGCCATTTTACAGTATTTATGAAATTGCTCGCAATTTTAGTGATTTTTAACGAGAACCACAATCAAAAGAGGGGTTTATTGGATAAAATTAGAAAAATTACTTAAATAATCTTTCAAAAAATCCGAATTCATCTTATCGTATCTCTTATAAAACTCTTTATCCGACATATTACCATTCACCCATTGATCAAATAATGGATTGAACTCACTATCAATTGACTGCTCTGTCTTTTGACAACAACTTAGAAGCGAAGGACGCCCATTTTCACCCTTGATAACAGCGGCTAAATCCACATATTTTGAACCATTGCTGACTGAAAGAGGAAATACATACTTTCCCTTAATATACAAAGCGTAATCGCAAAGTAGAGAGTGAGGTGAATACTCTGATTTCTTCATATAAGAAGGCAAATGATCTCCATCGCCTACAAACAGGGGAATTGCAACACTGCAAGATGGATATCCTAGTATTGTCCACATTATTGTATGTAAAGGATTCTCACCTTTCTTTACCCCTTCTGTCACAATGGAAGCAGTAGTAATCTTACGAGGAATGAAGTCCTGGTCTATGGCCGTACCATTGAAATAACCCGAATTAATCATTCCATCATAATTCTTCAAATAGTCCACACCAAGTAAAGAATTTCTGTAAGACCTTGAAACATAATTGAATAATTCATTATGTCCAATCTTTGCATTACCATTGGAATATATTAGTTCTTTGAAAATATCACTGGCAGTATAATATCTTTCAAGCCCCTTCCTGTCCTGCTTACGGCCAGACTCTGAAAAATTAGTCACAATCCTATACCCATAAGGAGCCACCTTGGGATCATTGACGTCATATTTGACCCAAGAATGATTGTTAACCTCATAATAAGCAGCATTCCCTTGAGCATCAATTATCCCAATATTTGCCTCGACTCCCCAAGGTTTTGTAAGAGTATCCAAAAATGATTCGAAATCCGAAGTATTGGCACAAATTCCCAAAGCCTTAAAAAGCAATATTCCCTCTTTATCCATCTTATCGTCGGGAACATCGTCATCCTTGATATTGTAAGAAGCAGTATTCATAATACTGAATCCTGCTGAATTGGTTCCATTCCAAACTTCTCTTCCTGTAGTGTGAGAATTCACCAATCCGATGAAAGAATATTTTGGACCTATAAAATATTTGACTCTATTGTCCATCTCATCTGTATCGCGATGCTTCATCATCACAGGCCTACCGTCTTTGGAAATTCTGCCCGAAATAATCACAGAAGTACAGGCTAATGAAGGTATAACACTGAATATCAATAAAATGGAAATAATAATCAATAATATCTTACGTCTCATAAAAATGATGAGTTAAAATAAGGAACCTTGACTGTTATCTTCGAAAAGTTTTTTCTGCAGATTGTTTTTCTCAAGTTCTGCATCCAATCCAAGATGATGATAGGACAATTCAGTAGCAATCCTGCCCCTCTGGGTCCTGACTATGAATCCTTCCTTGATCAAGAAAGGTTCATAGACCTCTTCATAAGTTCCCTGATCTTCACTTATCGCAGTAGAGATGGTATTGGAACCAACAGGACCGCCCTTGAATGTGGAAATGATGGTCCTAAGTATTTTATTGTCAATGGCATCTAGACCCCTTTTGTCAATATTCAACTTATCCAATGCATATTTTGCAATCTTAAGGTCTATCCTGCCGTCACCCAAAACTTGAGCAAAATCCCTGACTCTTTTCAGCAATGAATTTGCAATACGAGGAGTACCACGACTTCGTAAGGCTATCTCTTTTGCAGCATCTTCATCTATAGGAACTTTAAGTATGACAGCACTTCTATTTACAATCTTTATAAGTTCAGACGCATCGTAATACTCAAGAGCACACTTGATTCCGAATCTCTCCCTTAAAGGAGCAGTCAGAAGCCCGCTTCTGGTAGTGGCCCCTACTAGAGTGAAAGGATTGAGAGATATCCTTACAGAACGAGCCCCCGGCCCCTTATCTATCATAATATCAATCACATAATCTTCCATTGCTGAATAAAGATATTCCTCAACTTCAGGAGAAAGCCTATGTATTTCATCTATGAACAATACATCTCCGCTATCAAGGGAAGTAAGCAATCCAGCCAAATCGCCTGGCTTGTCCAGCACAGGACCAGAAGTAACTTTCATATTTACCCCCATTTCATTGGCTATGATATGAGCCAATGTGGTCTTTCCCAATCCCGGAGGACCGTGAAAAAGAACGTGATCGAGAGCTTCTCCTCTCTTTTTTGCCGCCTGGATATAGACTTTAAGATTAGAGACTATTTCTTTCTGACCTGTGAAATCTTCGAGTTCCTGAGGCCTTATTATTCCATCTAAATCCTTATCTTTGTCGGCGTTTGTATTGTGAGGATCGAAATCTGTCATAACTCAAGGTTTATTTAATACAAATATATTAATTTTATTTTTATAAATTGATGATATTGTTATTGCTGTTGAAAAGTTGAAAACTATTATTATCCATTATATATCAAATAGTTATGACATAATTTAGATGTTAATGGATATAGTCAAAACTAATTGAAAAGTTGTGGATAAAGAAATTGGAATTATTATCAACTTTTTAAAATGAGTTTTCAATAGGTTTTCAACAAGTAATTAACAGGTAAAAGAGTCGAGATGTTGATAAGTTCGAAAGCGACTGCTGAACTGAAAGACAAACTCTCCTACTCGAAGAAGATTTTCTGTAATGGAATTTATCTCTCTGCGAGGTGGTTTGTGTTGTCCGAGGCTGCCGAAAAAGGTACACATATTATAGTATTACCAAATCAGGAGGCTGCAGAATATTGCAGTTCAGATCTTTATTATCTTACTAATGGGGATATTGTATTTTACCTTCCGGATTCAGGCAAAAATATAGAAAGGAGCAATTATAAGTCTTCGCTCGGAGTCCAGAGAACTTCAGCCATTGGCAAGATTATGGACAATAGCGACAATTCCCACAGATTGTTTATTGTCACTTATCCTGAGGCAATGGATGAATTGATACCTGACTCAAATAAAATTCAAAAATCTCTTCTTAAAATATCCAAGGGTGACACTATTTCTTATGACAATGTAAAGAATACATTGGCCAATGAAGGCTTCGAAAGGGTTGATTTCGTTTCTTCTCCAGGACAATTTGCCATAAGAGGCTCCATCATTGACATATTTTCATATTCATTCAACAATCCTTATCGTATCTCATTGTTCGGCAATGAGGTGGAAAATGTACATATTTTCGACTGTAATACTCAACTATCGATAGATGAAGTAGAAACGGTAAAAATTTATCCAGACCTTATGACAAATGAAGGAGATAGCGGTACTGAAATTCCGGCTATTCTTCCAGAGGGGACTGTGGTATGGTTCGATTCTTCCGATATGTACAAGGAGAAGAATTTTTTCGGAAGTTTGTCCAAATTCAAGCAAGTATATCTGGAAGTGCCTCTGGATTGCAATTGCGAGGATATCATCAAGTTTAAAATTGCTCCTCAACCTGTATTCAATAAAAATTTTGAACTGCTTACAGCAGATATCAGGGAACATCTCGAAAATAATTTCAAAGTCATAATCTTTGGTGAGAAAGGTTCCCAATTGGATAGGATCAAATCCATTCTTGTTGAGAATGGAGGATTGATGCCTCAATTCGAGAAAGGAAAGAATATCCATAGCGGTTTCATTGACAAGGAAGAAAAGATATGTTGCTATTCTGATCACGAAATATTCGACAGGTTCCATAGGGCCAGCATAAGGCGCTCAGTGGATAAGAGTGAGCAATTGACATTGAATGACTTGAATGCTTTCAATATTGGAGATTATATTGTCCATATAGATCACGGTGTGGGCGTGTTCGGCGGTCTTGTGAAGTTGGTGGATGATAAGGGAAGGTCCCGTGAGGTAGTGAAACTTATGTATAAGGACAATGACGTAGTGTTTGTGTCAGTACACGCCTTACATAAGATTTCAAGATATCGTTCCAAGGAAAGTGAACCGCCTAAAATCAATAAATTAGGTTCCAAGACTTGGCAGAAATTGAAGACTAGCGCCAAATCCAAAGTCAAGGATATAGCAAAGGATCTTATTCAACTTTATGCAAAGAGGAAAGCTACCAAGGGGTTTGCTTTTTCTCCTGATTCATATCTCCAGGAAGAACTGGAATCTTCATTTATGTATGAGGATACGCCAGATCAGGTGACTGCTAATGAAGTAGTTAAGAAGGATATGGAGGACATTTGCCCTATGGACAGGCTCATCTGCGGAGATGTAGGTTTCGGAAAGACCGAGATTGCCATAAGGGCGGCATTCAAGGCTGTGTCTGACAATCATCAGGTTGCGGTATTGGTGCCGACCACCATTCTCGCTCTTCAACATTATGAAACTTTCAAAGCAAGGTTGAAAGATTTTCCTTGCACCATAGAATATGTAAGCAGGCTGAGGACAGCCAAAGAGATTAATGATATCAAGACAAGGCTAACCTCCGGAAAGATTGACATATTGATAGGAACTCATAAGATATTGGGTTCAGGATTCGAATTCAAGAATCTGGGATTGTTGGTGATAGATGAAGAACAGAAATTCGGAGTCACAGCAAAGGAAAAGTTGCGTCAGATGAAAGTCTCTGTGGACACTTTGACTCTTACTGCCACCCCAATTCCACGTACGCTGCAATTTTCTTTGTTGGGAGCCAGAGACCTATCCATAATTAATACGCCTCCGCCAAATAGGATTCCGATCCAGACTGAAATAATCCTTTTCGATGAGAAAGAGATAAAAGGAATCATCAATTATGAATTGAACAGAGGTGGTCAGATTTTCTTCTTGCACAATAAAGTGGAAGAGTTGAATTCCATCTATGACATTTTGCACCGTATGGTTCCTGATATGAAGATATGCATAGCCCACGGGCAATTGGAATCAAGGGAATTGGAAGACAGGATGCTAGGATTTATGAGGGGTGATTACGATATGTTGCTATGTACAACCATCATAGAGAATGGATTGGATATTCCTAATGCCAATACTATCATTATCAATCAGGCTCAGAACATTGGCCTAAGCGACTTGCATCAGTTGAGAGGAAGGGTTGGACGTTCTAACAAGAAAGCATTCTGCTATCTTATTGTACCACCGCTTGTTACAATTACAGATGAAGCTCGCAAGAGGTTGAAAGCCATTGAAGAGTTTTCGGACCTTGGAAGTGGTTTCAACATTGCAATGCAGGATTTGGACATTAGAGGGGCTGGAAATCTGCTCGGGGCGGAACAAAGCGGTTTCATTTCGGATATGGGATATGAGACTTATCAGAAGATATTGGCAGAAGCAATGGAAGAACTTGGAGTTGAGACAGGTCTTACTTCCAAGAATATGAACGATTCCTATGTTCAGGATTGTACAATCGAGACAGATCAACAAGCCCTTATCCCAGATGGTTATATGGATATAACTAACGAAAAGATAAGAATTTACAAGCAATTGGATTCAATGACCAATAGTAAGGAGATAGACAGGATGAGGATAAATATTGCCGACAGGTTCGGAAAATTGCCTCCGGAAGTTGAGAATTTGTTCCTTGTGGTAAGGGTAAGGAATCTTGGAGGCAAACTTGGTTTCGAGAAAATCATCATCAAGAATGGTCTTATGATTATGTTCTTCATCAGTAATCCGATGTCTCCTTTCTACAAGTCGAAAGTATTCGATAGGATATTGGAAAACATCAATGCCCATAGTGGAACGTACAATCTCAAGCAGGTTGAAAACAAATTGAAGATAGTGATAAGGGGTGTGGACAGTATGGAGAAAGCTTATTCTCTTTTGGATAAATTGCAATAATCGTTAAATTTGTATAAACACGCATTAAGTGGCAAATCTTTTAATAGAAATCGGCAATACTGCGGTCAAGGCCGCTTGGTCTGACGGAATGACTCTCGGAAAGACGTTTCGCTATCAGGGAGAGAAAGTGATGAATTTCATATTCTCCTTGGTGGAGAAGGAGAAGCCTACCATTATGATAGTGGCTTCCGTTTATGATATACAGTCTTCGGACGAGGCATTGATGAAGAAGAAATGCCAGCAATTATTGATATTGGATAGTGCTCATTCACAGACACTTGTACAATACGGTCTACCAGAATGCCTGACTTACGACAGGGCGGCTTCCATCATTGCGTCTAGATATCTTTTCAAAGGTAAAGGATCTAGCGTATTCGATTTCGGAAATACCCTTACAATAGATTTCACGGATTCAGAAGGCCATTATGATGGAGGAAATATTTCTTTAGGGTGCCGTACCAGATTTAAGGCGTTGAACAGATATTCGAAGGCTTTGCCACTAGTCAATATTCCTGTTTATACAAAAGAAATAGGGCATTCCATCCAGAGTTCGATTGAGTCCGGAATCATTTCGGGCATAATGTTTGAAATAGAGGGCTATGCTCGTCTTCATCCTGAAAATGTGATAGTTTTTACAGGTGGCGACGCTATTTATTTTGCAAAAAGAATGAAAAACTCCATCTTTGTAGTTTGTAACCTTGTATTGATGGGGTTGGCTTTAATTGCTGACGAATATGTTCAAAAAAATCTACAGTAGATTTACAATGGTCGCAGTGTCAGTGCTCTGCGGTACTACTTTGTTTGCGCAGAGTGGAGCTTACTCCGGCTTTACTCCTTATTCTGTGTTCGGAATAGGGGATATGGCCAAAGATGGATCTGCTTACAACAGAAGTATGGGTGGCGTGGGCATTGCCGCTAGAAACAACAGATTCCTTAATTCGATGAACCCTGCTGCTGTTACAGCGAAGGATTCTTTGTCCTTTATGGCTGATTTCGGGCTTACCCAGAACAATACCTTGTATAAGCAAGGAAGTGTGAATTCTGTGAATAATACATTCAATATCAATAATCTAGTATTCAGTTTTCCTGTTTACAAGTCTTCTGCAGTGATGTTCGGAATCACCCCATACAGCAATGTAGGGTATAGTTTCGCTGCCAATGAAACCGATCAGAGCATCATAGGGAAAACTGGTAATATTAAATATTCGATGGATGGTTCCGGCAGCATCTACCAATTGTTCGGTGCCGCAGGTGCCACTTTCTGGAAGAGGCTTTCTGTAGGTGCCGAATTGGTCTATTATTTCGGTTCCCTTTCCAAGTCAAGTGCCATTACGTATTCCAATACCGCATACAGGAGCCTAAACAGCGGCTACGATATGAAGTTGAGGGGAACGACAGCCAAGTTCGGTGTCCAATATGAATTCCCGTTGTCCACCGATTATTTATTGACAGTTGGTGCCACGTATAAATTGGGCACAAATATGAGGGGTTACGTTGATGATTACAGCATTGCAAGCATAAGTTCGGTATCTGATACATTGAGATACAATACAGACACTCTTAAGAACAATCTAGGGAAAGTTAAATTTGCCGATGAATTGGGAGTTGGAGTATCGCTCAAGTACAGGGACAGGTTTATGATCGAAATGGATTATTTGAGGTCTGATTTCAGTAAGTGCGGATATGCGGATGTGACTGGATTCAAGAGTGCAGGCGCTTCCACATTCTCAACTACGAATTCCCAATCTTTCAGGGTCGGAATGGAATATGTTCCTAACAGAAGCGATATCAGGTACTATTACAGAAGGGTTGCATATCGTCTTGGAGCATATTACAATCAGGATTATTATAAACTTGACGGCAATACTGTGAATTCCACCGGCTTGACATTTGGAGCGACACTTCCTGTGTTCAGATGGTACAACGGCCTGACTATTGGAGTAGATGTCGGTCAAAGGGGAAAGATTGGTGGAAATATGGTGAGGGAAAGATATGCCAATTTTACTATAGGATTCAATATCTTTGACATTTGGTTCCAAAAACCTAGGTATGATTAAATAGCTAAACTGTATAGAAATGAAAAAGATTGTAGTCGCCCTTTTTATTACGGGCTTAATGTTGACTTGCACCTCGTCGTTTGCACAGGGCAAATATGGTGCAGACAGTGCTAACTGTATCAAGTACTTGTCTTATTACAAAGAGTATTATAAGCAGAAAAATTACAAGGAAGCTCTTCCAAGTTGGAGGAAGGCTTACAAAGTATGTCCCCCTACTGCTAGTCAGAATATGCTTCTTGACGGTTCTGCAATGATTAGGAACCTGATAGAAAGCAATTCCAAGAATGTTACTTATCGCAAAGCATTGTTGGATACCCTTATGACTCTTCACAATGTGAGGATGCAGTATTATCCAAGATACAAGAGGACAGCCCTCAACAATATGGGACTGGATATGGCTAATTATCTTAATACTGATTCTAAGGCATTGTATGAAGGCTTGAATAGTGTAATATCCCAGAACAAGGAATATACAAGTCCTTCACTGTTCGTGATCGACCTCAATGCTGCCATCGAGTTGTATCAGAAAGATCAGTTGAAAGCCGAGGATGTAATCAATACATATCAGAATTCCCTTGCTCTTCTTGATGCAAAGGATGAAGCAGATACGAATATGATAGCTCTTAAGTCTAAGGTTAAGACCGATCTTGAAAATCTGTTCATTTCCAGCAAGGTAGCCAGTTGCGACAATTTGATTGCGCTCTATACTCCAAGATATGAGGCCAATCCGGAAGATCTTGACTTGGTTACAAACATCGTCAAGATGATGGGTTCCATCGACGGTTGCGCAGACAATGACCTGTATATGAAGGCAGCAACCTCCCTTTATAAGTTGAGCCCTTCTTATACTTCGGCATATTATCTGTATAGGCTCAATTCTTCAAAGGGCAATTTCTCAACAGCTGTCAAGTATCTTGAAGAGGCTATTGCCTTCAAAGAGTCTGATACCAAGACAGATGCACAGTATGAGTATGAACTTGCCACATACTGCTACAAGAATGGGGCTACTGCAAAGGCTTACGAATCTGCCAAGAATGCTCTTGAGCACGATTCTTCTCTTGCAGGCAAATGCAACTTCCTGATTGGTACCATCTGGGGCTCAACTGCTTGCGGTGGCAATGAGATCGAGAAAAGGGCACATTATTGGGTGGCTGTAGACTATCTTATGAAGGCAAAAAGCGAAGATCCTTCCCTCGCAGGCGAGGCTAACAGTCTTATCGGGCAGTATAGCAATTACTTCCCGCAAGCTGCTGAGGCATTTATGTACGACATCACCAATGGTCAGTCATATACTGTATCTTGTGGCGGTATGAGAGCTACTACTACAGTAAGGACAAACAAGTAATTTTCCCTTGAAAGGATTCGAAAATATTTTGAAGATGATGGCAACCGCTGTGGCGGTTGCTTTCATCGTTTATTCCTGCAAAGGCAAATTGAAGGTTGCTGAGAGGTTGAATCTTGCCCAAACCCCTGTCCAGACTGTGGACAGTATGTTCGCCGTTCAGACCAACAAAGGAATACTGCAGATGAGGATGGAGGCGAAGGTAATGGAACGTTATGACTATGATACCTGTTCCTATGAATATTTTCCTAAAGGTTTTGCCGTCTATGGCTATACCGATGACGGGAAATTGGAGACTTATATCATTTCGGACAAGGCAAAGCATCACAGGAGCAAGGTCAACAACAAGGAATACTGGGCCGCTTTCGGACACGTGCTTATCGAGAATATCATCAAGCAGGAGTCGATGGAGACAGATACTATCTATTGGGACAGGACAAATCACGAGATATACACAGATTGTTATGTGAAGATGTTTTCGCCCGACGGCTTTATGCAGGGATATGGAATGCATTCGGATGAGAGGGCCAGGAATTCTATCATTATGAAGCCTTTCAATAGTTATGGCGTTGTGGTCAAGGACACTACGACAGTTGTTATCGACTCTGTCAATTTTATAGGTCCATTGCTAAAAAAATAATGATGAATTAGAAGAAATTAACTATCTTCGCAGTCCTTATCGAATAATAATTAATAAAATACATAAAAATGGCAGTACTTGAGAAAATACGAGTAAAATTCGGCATTGCAGCGTCCATAATCATTGCAATCGGCTTGTTGTCATTCATCATTGACCCGAGCCAGCTGGAATCCGCTTTCAATTCTATGTCTTCCAAATATGACGTAGGAGTGATTAACGGCAAGGCTATCTCTGCAAGCGATTTCGCAGCTGATGTGGAGCAATATACGACACTCAACGAGATGATTTCTGGATCTTCTGCTCAGAATGAAGAGCAGCAGAAGCAGATTCGTGATGCGGCTTGGCAGTCATTGATCGACAGATACCTGTTCGTCAAGACAGCCCGTGCAGCTGGTTTGAATGTGGGTGATGCCGAGATTGTGGACCTTACAAGCGGATCTTCAGTTTCTCCGCTTATTGCTCAGAATCCGGCTTTTGCTGATGAGTCAGGTGCTTTCTCTAAGGAGAAATTCACCCAGTTCGTCAAGAAAGCAAAGTCTGATGAGCGTATGAGTCTTTATTGGAATTACATACAGACAACCATCTTCAATCAGCAGTTTTATGCTAAGTACAATGCTTTGTTCTCACAGAGCAATTTCCAGAATCCGCTTATGCTTAAACGTGCTATTGCTGAAAACAACACTACTACCAGTGCTGATTTCGTAATGGTTCCGCTTGGCTACACTACTGATTCGACAGTTGTAATTTCAGATAGCGAGATCAAGGCTTATTACAAATCGCATAAGAAATTCTTCAAGCAACAGGCAAGCAGGGACATAGAGTATGTCGTATACGAGGTTACTCCTTCCAAGGAAGATATTGCCGCTGCAAGCAAGAAGGTAACAGAAATTTACAATGAATTTGCCACTACAGGCAATATGAAGAATTTCCTTTTGAAGAATTCCGATACTCCTTTGTCAGATTATTATTATAAGGCAGGGGAACTTTCTACGATTTCTTCTCAGGTGAATGACTTCGTGTTCAACAACGGCGTTGGTGCTTCTCCTGTGATTACAGAGAGTAATAAATTCTTTATTGCCAGAGTTATGGATACCAAGATGATTCCTGATTCCGTGTATGTAAAGCATATCCTTCTTCAGGGGCAGAATGCCGATCACGAGGCTGATAGCCTTTTGGGCGTATTGAATGGAGGAGCAAACTTCTCTGATTTGGCTCTTCTGTACTCTGCAGATAAGGGATCCAATGATGGCGGAGAGCACGGTAATATCGGTTGGATGACTCAGGCTTATATGATTCCCGGTTTCGAGCCGGTGATGACTGCTGCCATTGGCAAGCCTTTCATTGTGCATACTCAGTATGGTACCCATATCGTTGAGGCGGCAAAGGCAACTACTCCAATTGTTAAGAAGCAGGTCGCTATCCTTCAGAAAGAGACTCTTCCAAGCAAGGAGACTTTCAATTCTGTATATTCCAAGGCCAATAAGTTCGCGGGTCTTGCAGCTGGCGGATATAAGCATTACAAGGCTGCCGTGGATACCCTTGGGGTTTATTCTCACGAGCAGAAGGCTGTTCTTGAAAGCACTACGACTTTTGGTTCTATCGACAATGCTAAGGAGATTACAAGGTGGGCATTTGACAATAAGAAAGGTAAGGTTTCAAATATCATTACTGTAAATACCAATGATTTCTTTGTCGTTACTGTGACTGGCATTCATAAGGATGGTTATGCTTCTGTTTCAGAGGTGGCTCCAGTGATCAAGCAGCAACTCTATTCTGAAAAATATGCTGCTAAGAAAGCTGCGGAGATTGCTCAGCAGATCAAGGGGATGAATAATCTTCAGCAGATTGCTGCGAAACTTAAGACTACTGTTAGCAGCCAGAGCAATATTTCGTTTGCTTCTATGACTTCTCAGGGTCTTGATCCTAAGTTCATCGGTGCTGTTTCTGTGGCTAAGCCAAATGTGATTAGCGGGCCTCTTGCTGGCAATATCGGTGTGTATGTTTATCAGGTGAAGGGCCGTCAGGTCGGTTCTTTCTATACTGAGAATGATGCTAAGAATTATGCTGCAAGGCTTAATCAGTATTCTCTTCAGATGCTTCTTCCTGTGATGCAGGATGCGGCTAATGTGAAGGATCACAGGGCAAGGTTCTATTAGTAGATAGAATATCTTATAGATAATAGATATAAAAGGATGACCATCGGTCATCCTTTTTCATTGTCCTATATTTGGCTGTATCTGGCAGGCAATGCCTGAGATCAGACGTTGAAGAGGAAGTGCATTATGTCGCCGTCTTGTACGACATAGTCTTTACCTTCTACGCCGAGTTTGCCTGCCGCACGGACAGTTGCTTCTGATTTGAGGGTGATGAAGTCTTCGTATTTGATGACTTCTGCGCGAATGAATCCTTTTTCGAAATCTGTATGGATGACACCGGCAGCTTTAGGTGCCTTGTCGCCCTTGTTGATAGTCCAGGCACGGCATTCATCTGCTCCTGCGGTGAAGAAGGTTTCAAGGTTCAAAAGGTGGTAAGCGCTTTGTATCAGCCTTACTACCCCTGATTCTTTGAGTCCTAGTTCGTCAAGGAACATCTGCCTGTCGTCGTAACTTTCGATTTCTGCTATTTCGGATTCAGTCTTTGCGGCTATTATGAGAATTTCTGCATTTTCGTCTTTCACGGCATCTCTGACCGCATCCACATATTTATTGCCTTTGGCTGCTGATGCGTCATCTACGTTGCAGACGTACATTACCGGTTTGTTGGTAAGAAGGAAGAGGTCGTGAGACATTGCTTCTTCTTCTGGATTTTGGAGAGCGACTGTTCTACAGGACTTCCCTTGTTCGAGGACGGCTTTGTATCTGCCAAGCAGATCTGACAGTTTCTTGGCATCCTTGTCTCCTGATTGTGCTTGTTTTATGCATTTTGAGAGTCTTGCTTCAACCGTTTCCAGGTCCTTGATCTGAAGTTCCGTATCCACAACTTCCTTATCTCTTACAGGATTCACACTTCCGTCGACGTGTACTATGTTGGCATCATCGAAGCATCTGAGGACGTGCAGGATGGCATCGGTTTCACGGATATTGGCCAGAAACTGGTTGCCCAGGCCTTCACCTTTGCTGGCTCCTTTCACGAGGCCGGCGATATCGACTATCTCGACTGTGGCTGGAATTACCCTTTTTGGCTTGCAGAGGTCTGCAAGTGCTTCCAGACGTTTGTCCGGAACATTTGTAGAACCGAGGTTGGGCTCTATTGTACAGAATGGAAAATTGGCGCTCTGGGCTTTGCCTGAGCTTATACAATTGAACAATGTGGATTTCCCTACATTTGGAAGTCCCACGATCCCGCATTTCAATGACATATCTTATGTTGATTTTTCGATGTGCAAAGGTAATAATTAAAAAACTTTTGTATGTTTTTTAAAGATGTTTTTATGTTTCTTAAATTAATTGACGTTTCCTTATGCCATATTTGCGATATGAAAAAGATATTGTCATTGGTATTAATAATTGTCCAGAGTCTGCCCTTGTGTGCTCGGGATACGACAATGGCGATGTTCTGGAATCTTGAGAATTTCTTTAATTATCACGATGATGGCGGTGGGGATGCGGATACTGAATTTTCTTCTTTTGGGTCTAGGCATTGGACTAGTAAGCGTTTTTATGCTAAATGCAATGCTATTGCGAAGACTGTCCTTTGGGTTGGAAGCTGTCGGGGGAGGCTGCCTGATGTGATTGGTCTTGCGGAGGTTGAGGATAGATTTGTGCTCAATAAGTTGGTTTATGGCACAGTTCTGAAGAAGTTTGATTATGGGATAGTGCATTTTGATTCTCCTGATCCACGTGGAATCGATGTGGCTCTCCTTTATAGGAAGTCGGTATTTTCGGTGGCATCTTCTTCCAGATGTCCTATCGTGAATCCTGATAGTACGGGTCCTCCTTTGCTTACGAGGGATATTTTGGTTGTAAGGCTGCTTCGTTACGGTGCATCGGATACGGCAAGTATTGCTTTTGTGGTGAATCATCATCCGTCGAAGTATGGAGGTGGCCAGACGGATTGGAGAAGAGAGGCTGCGATTTTGAGATTGAGGGCTGTTTGCGACTCTTTGTCTGATTGCGGTGTGAATTCCATCGTGGCGATGGGCGATTTCAATGATACGCCTGAAAACGGCCTTTTTTGGCATCTTTCGCCTTCTCTTGTGAATATTGCTTTGCCTGTGAGTCGAAATGGAATAGGTTCAATAAAGTTTAATGGAAAATGGGAACTGATAGATTTGTTTTTCGTGTCTTCGGATTTGGTGCCTTGTTCTGGGATGGAGGTGCTGAAGGTGCCTTTTCTGATGGTGCGTGACAAATCTCATTCGGGAGAGAAGCCTTTGAGGACTTTTTCTGGGCCGTGTTATATGGGTGGCGTGAGCGATCATTGTCCGGTATTGCTTGTAATATCCCGATAAATTGTTAACTTTGAAAGCCAAATTTGGCAATGTAATAACACTTAAAGCACGTCTTATTATGGACATGAAAGAAACAATTCAAGCTAAATTCAAAACTCTTTTCGGTGCGGAGGGCGATATGTTCGCTTCTGCCGGTAGGATTAATCTGATAGGCGAGCATACCGACTATAATGGTGGCTATGTGTTCCCGGGAGCAATCGATAAAGGTATTGTTGTCGAAATCAAGGTTAATGATACAGATAAAGTTCGTGCATATTCGATTGATTATGACGAGTATGTGGAATTCGGCCTTAATGAGGAGGATGCTCCTAACCAAAGTTGGGCTAAGTATATTTTCGGAGTATGCCGTGAGACGGCCAAAAGAGGCGGGACTGTTGCTGGCTTTGATACTACTTTTGCTGGTGATGTTCCTCTCGGGGCCGGTCTTTCTTCTTCGGCTGCGTTGGAAAGCACTTATGCTTTTGCGTTGAACTATTTGTTCTCCAATGGTATAGATAAGTTCGATTTGGCTAAGATTGGACAGTCTACTGAACATAATTATTGCGGTGTCAACTGCGGTATTATGGATCAGTTCGCTTCTGTGTTTGGGAAGGCTGGCAGTCTTATCCGTTTGAATTGCAAGACTCTGGAGTATAAATATTTCCCATTCAACCCTAAGGGGTATAAACTAGTGCTTTTGGATTCTTGTGTTAAGCACGAACTTGCTTCTTCTGCGTATAACAAGAGGAGGAAATCTTGTGAGAATGCGGCGGCTGCGATTAGGAAGAATCATCCTGATGTTGAGTTTTTGAGTGATGCCAAGAGGGTTTGGTTGGATGAGGTTCGTGATCAGATTCCTGAGGAGGATTTCTTGAGGGCTGAGTATGTGATTGGTGAGGTGCAGAGGGTTCTGGATGTGAGCGATGCTTTGGAAAGGGATGATTATGAGACTGTTGGTGAGATGATGTATCAGACTCATTTTGGTCTTAGCAAGTTATATGAGGTAAGTTGCGAGGAACTTGATTTCTTGAATAAGTTGGCTCGTAAGTGTGAGGTTACCGGTTCTCGTGTTATGGGGGGCGGCTTTGGCGGCTGCACTATCAACCTTGTGAAAGAAGAGTTGTATCAGGATTTTGTGGATACTGCTGTTGAGCAGTTTACTGAGAAATTCGGTCACGCTCCTAAGGTGTATAATGTCGTGATCAGCGACGGTGCCAGGAAACTGTAAAGTCAATTATCGTGTCGACTTCAGCGCCGACAGCAAATAGCATTTATGTCTTTATTGTAATATTGAAAAAGCCTGTAAATAAATGATTTACAGGCTTTTTTTAAATATTTATATGGACTTTCCGTATAATAATATCGACTCCTGAATCAGGGCTTACTCTTTGATATATACAATTCCCTTAGACACTGCGAAAGCGACGCATTCCACTATGCTTTTGAAGCCGAACTTGGTCTTGAGGCGGTCCTTATACGTTTCCACTGTACTCGGGGCGATGTCCAGAGCCGCGGCGATTTCGTTGTTGTTCATCCCGGAAGTAATCTTTTGAAGGACGGATAGTTCATTTGTCGACAGGGAATATGGGGCGTGGGTCTCCAGTTTCTCCGTCTTCCCGAAAAGAGCCATAAGCGTGGCTCTGGGTATTGTATCTCCAAAGAATATGCAATTCCCTGCGCTCACGTCCAGGACGGCCTTCATAATCGCTTCAGGGGTGGAATCTTTGGCCATATAAGCCCTTGCGCCATAGCGGATTGCCCTATAGATATAATTTGGCTTCTTGTAGTGCGAGAGGATCATCGTAGCCACCTTCGGGTACTTTTCTCCTATCTCCTTCACCAGATCCAGTCCGTCGCTGTCTCCGGACAACTGTACATCCACGACGGCAACGCCGATTTCCGGATCGGACTCAAGAAGGCTGAGGGCTTTTTCTGCATTCCCTGCTTCCAAGATGTTCTGGAAAGCGTAGCTGGCTGTTAGAGTCATCCGAAAACCTATGAGAAATAGAGGCGAATCATCTACGATGAGGACTTTCATTTTTCCTAGAATTTCTACAAAACTACTCATATTGCAATACAATTTTGTGGTGGATTCCGTTACACACGGTTTAGTGAAATTGTGAATTTTGATCCCTTTCCGGGTGCGCTTTCCACGGTAATAGTTTCACCCAGGCGGTCCAAGAGTTCCTTACAGAGTATAAGCCCTAGGCCACTTCCCTTTTCGCCTGAAGTACCGGGAGTGGATATCTTGGAGTCTAATCTGAAGAGCTTTCTGGTGGCCTCTTCCGCCATTCCCACTCCTGAGTCGCATACCGAAAAGACTTTACCGTCGGACTCGACTCTCACGCTCCCGTTTTCCCTAGTGTACTTTATGGCATTGGTAAGTAGGTTGCGGAGCACGGTGAGAAAGAGATTACGGTCAGTAATAATTTCACAATCAGGTATTTGAGTGACAATCTTCAAACCTTTGGCTGCTGACTGCGATTCCTCTGAACCTATTGCTTCGTTGACCAAATCCCTAAGTTTGTATTTTTTCTTTTCCGGATTTATCATTCCCTTTTGGCTCAGTGCCCAGAGAAGGATGGAATCCAACATTTCCGCCGTTCTTTCGGAAGATTTTGCCATCTGTTCCACGGCTATCCTGACAGATGCCCTGTCTAGGGTGCCTATGTTTGCCGAAAGAGTCTCAGAAAGAGTCTTCAGGCCCACTACGGGGCCTTTTACGTCGTGCGCAACGATGGAGAAGAAGTCCCTCAGTTCTTCGGTTTTGTGCGTCACGGCCTGCTCCAGTTCCGCCTTCTCACGGCGGAGCTTGCGCTCGCGGAGCCTAATTGTAAGCGCTATTCCCCCGGAAAGGAGCAGCAAATATAAAAGTATGAAAGGCCAGGTCAGCAACAGCGGTGCTCTGGATATGAAGGGCATTCGCCATTGCCCAGTCCAGCGTCCGAGGGCATCTGTGCATTGTATTTCCACCATATATTTCCCCGTGGAGAGGCCTGCATAGCGAAGCTGTAAATTCGGCCAGCGAGTCTTGGTCCAGCCTTCTTCAAAGCCCTGCAGACGGTATCTATACTGCGCACATCTGCCAGACGCATAGTCGTTTGTGCCGAATTGGAGATTGATACCATTCCTTGTAAGACTGAGAGAGGAGATGAGAATATCAGGCACTTGACAGGCGGCAAGCAAACTGTCAGGATTGAAGATGTTGTAGCCGTTCTTCCCTCCGAAGGCCAGTGATCCGTCATTCAGACGGCAGGAGACTTTGATTCCGTAATCCTCGGAGTTGAAACCAAGGAACTTTCTCACCTTGGCAGGGCCATCTGTAGTCAGTAGATACAGTCCTTCGATGGTGGATACCCAAATATGACTGCTGTTGTCGACTTCAATTGAGGAGATGGCCATATCGAGGATTGGAGTCCGGTCGTGGCCCGGCAAAGCGAACAACCCTTCCTTGGTCCCCACCAATATGGTATCCCCAATCTCGGCAAGGCAAGTAATATATTCCCCGGAAAAATAACTGTCGAGGATTTTCAAATCTGGCGAAAAGCACCAGAGCCCGCTCTCGGTGGTGCCGTACCAGATCCGGCCCGAGGAATCCTCCAAGAGGCAGTTTGCGAGCCTTGCGCTTGAGGGAACACCACCAACGTCTGCGTGCAGTGGGTTCGTGGGCGTGAAGCGCCCGGTCTTCCGGTCGAATTCGTTCAGTCCCCAACATTCCCAAGTTGCAGCCCAGAAGCGCCCGCGGCTGTCTTCCAGAAAGTCAGTATACCAGTTGGCCCTGCTTCTCTCTCCTGTCAGGGAATGCAGTGTCCGGCTGCCCGTGGCCGGGTCAATGGAATAGAATCCTTGATTCGTCCAGAGGCCGAGGTAGATAGTTCCGGCGGAATCTTCATATAGGCATGACTCCCTTTTGGAACCGTCCGCAGTCCATATCTTTCCGCTCTTGTCCTGTAGAATTGCTGTGATTTCCTTCCCCTTATCAAATGACTGTACTTGGTTCATGATTTCAGACAGTAGCATTGCGCCGCTCTCTCCCCCAAGCCAGATGTTTCCTGCTGAGTCCTGATATATGCAGTTGAAGTTGTGTTCGGTGAAAAAGAGCCGAGATTTCCCGGTTTCAGTGTCTATGAGTGCCAGGCCGTACATACCGGCAGCCCAGAGCCTTCCTTTTTTGTCGCAGAGAAGTCGGGCATGCGAGACAGGGATCTTGAAGGCATCCACGAAGCGTTTGCCGTCGAATCGGGTGAGCATTGGATGGAAGTCATCGTAACCCCAGATGGTCCCGTTCTCTGTTTGGGCGAAGTTTCCGATGATGCGGCCATCTAGATTATGGTTTATGCCTTCCTTTACCATCTCAGCACTTTCCCTTCGTCCTCCGAGCCAGAGGATACCGTCACGGTCTTCAAATATCTGTTGGTACCAATACTCTCCCTCAATGGTGGATGGCATGTCGTAATAAATTGACTCTTGCAGAGTCATCTTACCATCAGAGAAGGAAAAAAGGTCCAAATGGGAGTCGAAATAGGCAACCCAGACACTGCCATTAGCCATGGCGTGAAGTGCTCGGACATAATTGCCCTTGTCTTTGTACAGCCAAGACACGAATCGACCGTCTGACAGCACGCACAGCCCCTCTTTCGTGCCGGCCCAGATTCTGCCCTTAGAGTCGCATGCGAGCGAGGTTACCAGATTGTTAGGCAGGCCGTTTTGGACCTTATAAACTGTGGCATGCGCTCCGTCGAATCTGGTGAGTCCGTTCTCGGTCCCGAACCACATAAACCCTTTAAGGTCCTGTTGAATGGCTATTACGTTGTTGCTGCTGAGTCCGTCCTCCGCCGTGAACTGTACAGACCGCAGAGGAGATAGTAGAGTGAGAGTAAATGCCAGCAGGAGGAAATGCATTCGGATATCTATTATACATTATTAGATGAACAACCGAGTCTCCTAATAAGTGACCTTATCTTCATCTTATTTTGAAAACGCCAATAGTCGCAAATGAAATTTCACCTTCAAATGTTTCTTCCTCCTGAAATGACTTTCCGATTCTTCGTCTGCTATAAAATGGCAAAAAATTCTGATTTCTTTGATTCGTAGAGATATTTGAGAGTCTTAATTTCGGCCATTCTTCCAACTAAGTCAGAAGTATTCATATCATTTGCAATTTGTTGATTACAAATATATGAAATATTTTCATCTTTGAAAGAAGTCAGCCTTTATTGTGTCCTGAAACTACAAAATCACAATTTAGTTGGTCTTTTCCCCAGAGTAGGATCCGGACAATTTGATCGAGGCGCTCACCCCAGACTGGGAGGCGTTCATCGTCCCTGTCAATTTGGCTGAAGCAGTCCTGGCCCCAGTTCGGGTGATTTTCATCTTCTGATTGAAAGACACGCCCTGAGAGATTTCTGTGGATTCCCAAACCAAATATTTTCCATCATTATAAATACGGCCTCCGAAACCTGACCAGCCACCAGTAAGAGTAAATCTATTGGCTGAAACACTTTCAATGGCGAGCCCGAAGGAATCGTCTCCACTTGAAGATACAGTGGATATTCCGCTTGCGGTAACTGTAACAGTATATTTTCCGGAAAATTTCCAGGTGGTTCCGTCCCAGTCACCGAAAGACTGACTTACTAATATTTCTTTAACTATATCTCCCAATGCCTTGGAATGCCCTAATACTTCAATTGTCCCGCTGCGGCTTTCAGATGTTTCACCAACATCAATGAAAAAGGTGTGTTTGCCTTTTTCTATTGAACACCAAGATGGCTTGCCAATTATTTCCCAAGAAGTCAAGTCCGCATCGGAATATTTGACTCCGACCCCGCACGTACCGCCCTCTGCAGGGAACCCCCAATTGCTTACGGTAAGTTCGAATCCTACAGTGGTGAATGTGAAACCTTCACTGCTTACTATCTTTCCCGATCCATCGCCGGCTATAGCTTTGGCATAGACAGTATAAGATGTCACGCTTTTCAGACTCTCGATCGACATTCCTCTGAATCCAGTGTCGTCATACCAAGTCGACCCTCCACCTATTTCGTACAATGCATATCCAAGTCCCGTTCCATTCCCTTCGCAAATCCCCTTGCAGTAAATGGAATTCGTATAAACGTCCTTGGTTGTGAGGCCAACTTTGAAAGAAGGTTCGCTATACTCGAAAGTAGAGGCAATAGAAAAGAATTGAACCGATTTTTGGAATGCCGTGCTAAGGCGTTCCACCACCCCATTTACAGTTTCTGCGCTTGGTATATATTGCTCCAAAGGATTGTTCCCACCAGCTGTAAACCATTCATATACACCATATGTGCCTTTTAATACATCGTTAAGTTTGTCCACAGCAAGTCCGATGAAAAGCCCATTCCGAAGATCTTTAAATAAATCCTTCTGCAATTCAGGATCGTCTTCATAGAGTTTGTACTGGGCGATAGGGACAATCAAATTGGACCAAGCGGTTAGGATAGGGTGCGGGAACAATAACCCTGCAGCATCGGCTCTTCCTCCGATTTGGGCAAACATGTTGTAGAAAGTCTGCCTTATGGCTTGTTCATCGGTACTCGCCTTTGTGGCGGCCACCGAACTCACGTTCAAAGTCAAGCTTTCCTCAGTACTGATGCTACCGTTATTCAAATTAATCTGGCCTTTCGAACAAAGCAATTGAGTGTCGCTAAGTCTGTTGACAATTACTGCCTCAGATGACGAGGCATTATTGACAGGATTGTATTCCGTTATCAGCATCCCGAATTCTCCACCGGATACAAGGTACCCTATACCATTTTTCCCAAGACAGAGAAGAGTGACTATCTTAGGATTGTCTTTTGAGGGCTGAAGTTCGATAAACTGCCATTCATCGTTGAGATTGGCAGTAAATCGCGGAACATTGCCTTCGTAAGAAGAAGCATTTTTGAGAAACGATACGGAAATGGAATCCGGCGAATCGTCAATTTCTTTTATATATCCTTCGGATCCATCTTTGCCGCATGATATTGCCAAAATGCAAATAGCGGCAGTAATTAGACGTGACAAGGTTTTCATATTCGGAATTTATTTCTTTACCTATTGAAAAGACTGCTGGTGCGAAACCCTACCATCCATCCAAGGGAAGCACCTTCTTCTGTGGGTAGAGTCAGATAGAATGAAAAACCAAAATTGCTTTGGGTTTTATCTTGCAAGCCGTTTGACGGATGCCAAGTCACGAAGTCCACATTTGCACCGAAGCAAGTGTAGATAAAGTCGAAGTCGGAACTGCTAATGGGTTTGGAATCCTTCAGATTGGAAGTCATAACTGTCGAATAAGCTGTAACGTATGGGCGATATCTCAAGGTAATCACTGTCCCTTTCCATTCCTTCGAATCAATGAATTTACCCAGTCCAAAAGAAAAGCCTAAATTGTATCCTGCAATAACGCCAAGATAATTAGTGTTAGTCTTAACCGTGGTGCCATTCATATCATATTTATTTAATGATACCCCATAATCGAAACCGAATTCAGGACCGTGACGAAAGGCCATCCAAGGAGCAAAATTCTGATATTCCCTGAAGGTGTCTTCTTGAGGTTTAAGGAATTTGTTTATACTGAAAAAATCCCATCCAAAGCTTGGTTCCATTGTAATGGATGTCCCAACTTTCCCTGAATAATAGAATAGAAATTGGTCATAAGCACTTTCCATTTTACCTCCGAAAATGGGTGCTGTTGTAACACTGTCGTTCTTCACCAACGTTGCGGATGATTCAGATTGTGCCAAACCCAAAGTGCCTGCCGCAAAGCAAGCAACAATGGCTATCAGAAGTTTTTTCATAGTAATGTGTTATTTTTTTACAAAAATCAGAAGTTATTCTAGCAACACGCTTCTGCAATTAGCAGGTATCCAAACGGAATAATAATTTTTTCGTGTGTCAAATATAGAGTCTTCCAGATTTCTATTTGTAAAGGAAAACGATAAAGTGGTGTAGTGGAATCCGCTACATGACATTTGGAATTAACGGTTCAACTGCCACGTTATCGTAATCTTCTCTGTCGTTGAACAAAGTCTTGATAAGTGTGGTTTTTCCTACTTGTTTTGGCCCCATCAATATGATGGCCTTATTTTTAAATAATCGTGACTGAATGGTAGCTTCCAATGTTCGCTTGATCATAGTACTTTCTATTTTTAAGTATTTTCGGAATACGAGTTGTTTCGATTTTTTATTTGCATTTTATTCAATATCTTTGCACCTGTGTTTAACACTGGTGTCAAACACAGGTGATAAAAATGAAAAGAATAGGAATAGACATAGGTTCTACCACTGTGAAACTTGTGGCCATAGATGAGTCTGGCAAAGAGTTGGAAACTTATTATTCTCGACACAATGCTATGATAAGAGAGACTTTGCTTTCGATGCTTCAGAAAGTTGGTAGCCAAGGCCATAAAGATGAACTTGTGAGTGTTAGACTTACTGGCTCTGTCGGTTCTGGCATAGCAGAGAAGTACAGACTCCCTTTTGTGCAGGAAGTAGTTGCTGCATCTATCTATAAGGATAATTTATTTCCGCAGGTTAAGACTTTGATTGATATAGGAGGCGAAGATTCCAAGGTCGTTATTTTTCGTAAAGGGCAGGCTCCCGACCTCAGAATGAATGGTAACTGCGCTGGTGGAACAGGAGCGTTTATTGATCAAATGTCAATGCTTTTGCATACAAATGACATCGGAGAACTTGCCGATCAGGCTTCCCGAATCTATCCCATAGCCTCCCGTTGTGGCGTATTTTCAAAAACGGATATTCAGAATCTCATTAGCAAGAATGCAGCAAAAACAGATATTGCGGCATCAATTCTTCACGCAATTGCAGTTCAGACTATTACAACGCTTTCACATAGTTCGACATTGGAGACCCCCATATTGCTTTGTGGCGGACCTTTCACATTTATTCCAGCACTCAGGAAGGCCTTTTCAGATTATTTGAAGATACCTATTGAAAGTCTAATAATTCCGGAGAAAGGTAATATCATACCAGCTTATGGATCTGCATTGGCAGATTTGGAAGAGGGTAACAAACCTGTCAGGAAGGAGCTTAAGCTTTCAGATTTAATAGAAGATATTTCCAAGGAAAACAATGAGATTTCTCTTCAGTCTGGCTTGCCTGTCATATTTGCGAATGATGATGAACACGAAAAATGGAGAGTTACCAAGAATAAATATGCGTTTGAGACCGATGAACTTGTCTCAGGAGAAATGCATACATTTCTTGGCATAGATTCGGGCAGTACCACGACAAAAATTGTTGTAATCGACAAGAATACTGGCAAGATAATATTCACCCATTATTGTAACAATGAAGGGAATCCTATTCTGGCGGCAAAAAATGGGCTTGCCATCCTTCAGGACAGATGTAAGAAAAGCGGGACCAATTTGATAATTGATGGTAGTTGTTCGACTGGATATGGGGAAAATCTATTGAAGGCAGCATTAGGCTTGGATTTTGGCATTGTGGAGACTATTGCACATTTCAGGGCGGCAAGCAGCCTCGATCCCAAAGTGTCATTTCTTCTTGACATCGGCGGCCAGGATATGAAAGCGGTATTTATTGACAAAGGTGCCATAACGCATATGGAAATCAACGAGGCCTGTTCTTCTGGTTGTGGCTCTTTCATTGAGACCTTCGCCAGTTCTCTTGGATATTCCGTCGCAGATTTCGCAAAGATGGCTTGCACTTCGCTTCATCCTGCCAACTTGGGAACTCGCTGCACTGTGTTTATGAATTCTAAAGTTAAACAAGCGCTTCGAGAAGGGTATTGTGTCGCGGACATTGCGGCCGGCTTGTCGTATTCGGTTGTCAAGAATTGTATTTATAAAGTTCTGAAACTAAAAAAGATGGATGAACTCGGGAAACATATTGTCGTCCAAGGAGGAACAATGTGCAATGATTCGATAGTCCGTGCGTTCGAGATTCTCACAGGGTCGGAGATCTCCCGCAGTAATCATCCTGAATTGATGGGGGCTTATGGCTGCGTGCTTTATTCGGCCGAAAAGCAAGGCCGCCAGGTGACATTGGACAAGATGCTCCAGACGGCCTCTTTCGAGACAAAGGAGCAACATTGCAAGGGCTGTGAAAATAATTGTTTGATTGAGAGATACAAGTTCGTGAATGGAAATGTCTTCTTTTCTGGCAATAAATGTGAGAAGATTTTTAATAATAGGAATGAGGATCGTGTCAAAGGTGAGAATATTTATGATGTGAAGAATAAACTTATTTTCGACAGGGTATCTGCTGATAAAGACTCCAAACACGATTCTGTGTTGAAAATAGGAATTCCCCGATGCCTGAATATGTTTGAGGATTTTCCTTTCTGGCATACCCTCCTGACGTCTTGTGGAATCGATGTCATTCTTTCTCATCCTACCATCTATAGGGAATATGAAAAGGCGGCTTGCTATGTGATGTCGGACAATATCTGTTTTCCTGCCAAGGTTGTGCATAGCCACATTAAAGATCTTGAGGCTCAAGGTGTTGATAGAATACTTATGCCTTTTGTGGTATATGAAAGAAAGAGAAAAGGTGAAGCCAACAGTTATAATTGCCCGATTGTTACAGGCTATTCAGAGGTGATAAGAAATGTAATGCCATTGTCCGTCCCTTTCGACGAACCAGTAATATCTTTCAAGGATAAGAGTCAACTCAGGAAGCAGTGCCTTAAATACCTTGCATCTATAAACATTCCGTCCAAAATCGCCTCTGTTGCTATCGATAGAGCTTTAAATGCGCAGGATGAATATGAGAAGGAGATTGCGAAGGCCAATGCGGATTTGTTAGGAAGAAGCGAAGGTCTTACTATTATGTTAGCTGGCCGTCCATACCATACAGATATGCTGATCCAACACAATCTTTCCGAGATGATTGCGGAAATGGGTGTCAATGTGATTTCGGATGATCTTTTGCGTTTGGATAGTCAGGTTGCGGCTCAATTTGTGGCTCAGTGGAGTTTTCCTAACAGAATTTTAAAGGCTGCGCAGTGGGTAGCATCTCAGGACAATAATTTGCAGTTTGTACAAATGACTTCATTTGGTTGTGGTCCGGATGCGTTTCTTACTGACGAAATCAAAGATATTCTTGGCCGAAGTGGCAAGGCCTTGACATTGATGAAGATAGACGACATCAACAATGTCGGCTCAATGAGGTTGAGGATAAGGTCTTTGATAGAGAGTCTGATGATGAAAAGGGCCGGAGGGAATGCTAATTCGGAAGCCAAGACTACCCCAGTTTTCACTAAAAAGGAAAGAAAGAGGAAAATTATTTTTCCTTATTTTACTCCGTTCCTTTCTCCCTTCATAAGTGAACTTTTGCGCAGCCAGGGCTTTGAATCCGAATCGCTTCCGATGAGCGATAGGGAGTCTTCGGAACTGGGTCTCCAGTATGCCAATAACGAAGTATGCTATCCTGCAACTTTGCTTGTCGGTGATATCATAAAGGCATTCAAGTCTGGAAAATATGATTCTAAGACAACAGCGGTGGCCTTTGTTCAGACAGGAGGTCAATGCAGGGCGACTAACTACCTTCCCCTGATCAAGAAGGCGCTGATCGAGAGCGGTTATGACAATGTCCCTGTCATTTCGTTATCTTTCGGTAGTGGAATAGATAATGAACAGCCGGGGTTTGAGATTAATTGGCTGAAAATTCTTCCGGCGGCATTGCGTACTATAATATATGGCGATTGTCTGGCTCAGTTTTATTATGCATCTCTCCCTAGAGAGGAAAAGAAAGGTTCGGCTAAGATGCTGCTTGACAGTTATATAGAGAAGGGAAAGTTGTTAATAAGGGATAAAAAGACGTCTAAGGTTTTCGTATTGATTCGAGAGGCTGCTTTAAAATTCAAGGACTGTTGCAAGTTGGATGTGGATTGTCCTAAGGTGGGAATTGTAGGCGAAATTTTTCTTAAGTTCAATTCGTTCGCTCATAGGGAGGTGCCTCGTTGGCTGGCTGAGAGAGGCATAGCGGTTGCACCATCAATGCTCACATATTTTTTTACTCAGTATTTTGTCAATAGGAAAGCAGATAAAGATGCCTATGTATCTGAGGATCATGTTCCAGACAGAATATACAAATGGCTCTATGGGTTTGTTCTCAATGAGCAGGAAAAAGCAAACAAGGCGGCTAAGGAATTTCCTTGGTTTATCCCATTGTCCGATATTTATAAAGAGGCGGATTCTGTCTCTGATATCATCAAGTTGAATACTCAGTTTGGAGAAGGTTGGCTGCTCCCTGCTGAAATTGCTGGCTATGTGCATTCTGGTGTCAATGATGTCATTAGTTTACAGCCGTTTGGTTGCATAGCCAATCATATTGTCTCGAAAGGGTTGGAGAAACGGTTTAAAGAGGAATTTCCTAAATTAAATTTGCTATCTTTAGACTTCGATAGCGGTGTAAGCGATACGAATGTGATTAATAGATTGTTATTGTTTACACATTCCATTTATGAGGGAAGAAAATCAGATAATTAAATGAGTGAACTAGAAAATAAGATCATTGCCTCGGCGAAGGAGTTGTTCATTAAGAATGGATACGAAGACACAAGTATGAGCGATATTGCTGCTCTTGTCGGTATGAATCGTTCTGGAATACACTATTACTATAGGACCAAGGAGAAGATGTTTCAGGCAGTTGCGGGGAGCATCATTAATGAAATACTTCCGACTGTAAACAATATTCTTGACAATGACAAGATGTCATTCTTTGAGAAAGTCGAGCATATTGCGGATCAATATATTTCTGTATATAAGAGGAATCCGGATTTGGTCTATTTCATTTTCAATGAATTGAGACGGGATTCGGATCCTTTAATCAATTTGGCGAAGTCCGAAGGTATCTTCGATTATCTTGATAGGTTGATAAGTCTGTTGCTGTCGGAAATGGATGCCGGAAGAATCAGAAAAATACCTCTTCAATATATTGGATGTCAAATCGTTTCTCAATTGTTTTTCCCCTTTATTGCCAAGTCGGTGATTACCAAGATGCTTCTGGATTCTGAAGAATCCTTTGACACCTTCGTCGATAATTGGAAAGGGTATGTCCTTGCCGAAATCAGGCAAATGTTGGAAATAAAGCAGGTAAGACAATAGTTATTGGATTATCTGTAATAATATGCATTCATAGAGTCAAATCCGAATATATTTGAATATTTTCGGAATACGGCATGTTCTTATCCTTTGCATCCTGCTTGGTTTTTGGCCTCTAATTTCTCGCCGATGACCATTGCGAACGTGGCAAATAAAATCGTGCAATTCTCAATCATGATTTTCGAGACAACTAATTGATAATCAATAATAGCACGTGTTAGGCCCCCTCTTTTTCCGGTACCCCTAACATGCTAATCTTGATTATACGCTCTGAGTGGCACAACTGCCAGATTGAGAATTGCACCAATTTCCTTGAGATGGTCTTGCCGCTCTTATATGGTCGTTAATTTACAGCCGACAAAACTATCATTATTGGGGAATAAAAATCATATTATATCATCTGTCTGGATATAATATGCAAATTCGCTAAAAATATATAAAATATGATTTACGGATACATTAGGGTGAGTAGTGACAAACAGACAGTAGAGAACCAGCGTTTTGAGATTAAGAACTTCTGCACCTGGAAGGGCCTCAAAGTAAATGGCTGGATAGAAGAGACAGTAAGTGGTACAAAGGATTTTAGTAAGAGACAACTTGGAGAGTTGTTATCTCGAATCCAAAAAGATGATTTAATCATTTGTGCTGAACTGTCAAGACTTGGAAGGAATTTATTCATGATTATGGAGATATTAAATATTTGCATGACAAAAGAGGCTCTTGCAAGAAAAAAGACGGAGGGAGTTATACTTGGGAGGCCAAAGGGAAGAAGGACCAATCCAGAGAAATTCAAGTTGGCACCGAAGAAGGCCCTTATTCAGGGATTACTAAATGAACATGTTCCCCAACGCCAAATAGTGAAAATATGTAAGGTGGATAGGAATACACTAGGTAGATATATTCACCGATTTTTAATCGTTGTGAATTAGATAATAGATAACGTAAATTTCTTGTGGTTTTTCCCCATTATAAGGCCAGAAAGGAGTCGGATTTTCGTTATAGGGCTTGTCCCTAAGAATTCTTGTTACGGCAGTTAGTGATTGACGTATTCCGTTGGATATGTATTCCAAGTTGGGCACTCGTTCATCTGTATCTTCTTCGACTGTCGAATCTGGAATAAATGTTCATTCCATCTCTCCAAGAGTCTGATACTTATTACGTTCTCAGATTACCTTTGGATTATCTGTAATAATGGTATGTTGTTCAGTATTACGGATAAAAAGATTAATGCAGAATCGTCGTACTTTTGCATCGTGGTTGATACTGCCCCGGATTTTTCGTAGTTGGGTACTGGTAACATCAAGTGGTAATATTAATTGAGAAGAATGTATGAATAAGAAATTATTGACAATGGCTGTGATAGCGATGGCTTGTCTCAGTTTAAATGCTCAAAATAAAATGGAAAACAAAATTGTAAAAGAGAATCTGATTTTGACTGAAAAGTGGGATAAGGTGTTCCCTCAGAGTAAGAAGGTGGATCATAGGAAGGTCACATTTGTAAATCGTTATGGGATAACGCTTGCAGCAGATATGTATATTCCTAAAGATGCGAAATCCAAACTCCCGGCAGTTGCTGTCGCTGGTCCTTTCGGGGCGGTAAAGGAGCAGAGTTCGGGCCTATATGCTCAGACAATGGCAGAGCATGGTTTCCTCGCAATCGCTTTTGACCCATCATTCACTGGCGAGAGTGGCGGAACTCCTCGCTATATGGCTTCTCCGGACATCAATACGGAGGACTTTCAGGCTGCTGTGGATTTCTTGTCAACTTGCGATCTTGTTGATCCCGACAAAATAGGGATTATTGGAATTTGCGGTTGGGGAGGTATTGCCCTGAACGCTGCTTCCATTGACACTAGAATAAAAGCTACTGTCACATCGACGATGTACGATATGAGTCGTGTGAATGAATATGGCTATTTCGATTCGATGGACGAGGATGCGCGTTATGCTACTCGCGAAAGTGCTAATGCTCAGCGCACTAAGGAATATGCTCAGGGCTATTATGAGCAGGGTGGCGGTGTGGTGGATGCTGAACATATTAATCAGGATACCCCTTGGTTCGTGAAGGATTATCACGATTATTATAAGACCAAGCGCGGATATCACGAGCGTTCTGTTAATTCCAATGATGGTTGGAACAAAACAGGCTGTATGTCATTTATGAATATGAAACAACTCCAGTTCACTAAGGAGATTCGCAATGCGGTGATGATGATTCACGGGGAGAAGGCTCATTCGGTATATTTTACCAAAGATGCTTACAGACAGATGACCGATGGGTCGAAATATTCTGCCAATAAACTTTTGGTGATTGTGCCAAATGCTGTTCATACAGACCTTTATGATGGTGGTGGCAAAAACGCCATTCCATTCGATTATATTGAGGAATTCTTGAAAGAGTATCTGAAATAGATGGTAGTGGCTACTTGGCCGCAGTATCTTATCCTTTGCATCCTGCCTGGTTTTTGGCCTCTAATTTCTCGTAATTTCCCGCCGATGACCATTGCGAACGTGGCAAGGCATACCGCTATTCCGTTCGCAGCCACAAGACGCTCGCACTCCCCTAACGGGGGCTCGCTTGGCCGCTCTCTTGCGGATCGCATTTGCCCTTATCGCAATGGTCATCGGAGAAATGACAAAAGCTTCTGAATTTTTCTATAGATTAGGCTAATGCCTGTTGTGAGTAATCACATCTGTTTTTGTCGAAAAAAAAGAATATTTTTGCGACAAAATATGATATGAATAGTTTATTCAATCTTACGTCTGTGAAGCAACAACATAGATTGGTTGGTTGAAGAATAGTGATTTAGAAATTATCTTCGATATGCTTTTTAAGGTCCGCATAATCAGAATGTGATAAATTGAGCGCACCTCTTGGGCCCATCTTCATTCCGCATTCCATCAGATTTGCTAAACGCAGACGTGCATCTGAGTTTCACCTATGATTTTCAGATGTGCAAATTTTTTATGCTCTTTTCGGCCCATCGAAATCGTTTGGATTGATGTATAATTCTATTTCCTGATCCATCTTGGAATTATATGGTAGGTCTTCATCTTCGATAATGAACTTATACCTTATAGCACTGTCTGGACTGGAATTGTAGATATAACCAGTATCTCCCTTCAGAAAGTTATAGTACTGAGCCCAATATATCTCACCATATTTCTCTACGCAACTGGCAATATTGAAATACTTTTCATTTGCCGGAATCATCCAAACTTTTATTTCTTTTCTAGCTGGTGTTTTGAGGCTGTCTTTGCCTTTATCCGAAGTATCACCGGTAATGAATTTCTTGTGAACTTCATCAATAATAGCATCGTCAAGCATTACGGCAACATCACGAAAAATATCCAGAGCCTCCTTTGGCGGAACATTGAAGAATTCCCTATTATCTCGGATGCGAAGATTAGCAAAGCGCTCTATATACCTATGAATAAGACGCTCTGCTTCATTTTATTTAGATGTGCACAACGTTGCATAAATCTCGAAGGGGAGTTGAGGCGAAAACATTAAAAATGCTAATTATAGTATGTTGATAACTATAGTCGTCATTTTTACTTTTGTATAGACGAATCACTTATACATATGGACAAAGAACCAATTCTGCTCCTGTTTGGAGAAAAAGTGCAGATAATCCGTAAGGCCCAGGGTCTCTCTCAGGAGGAGCTTGCTGATAAGGCTGGACTTCATCGTACTTACATTGGAATGATTGAAAGGGCCGAAAAGAATATTACGCTCAAGAATATTGAAAAAATAGCAAAGGCTCTGAATGTCGATATTAAGGAGTTATTAACCAAATAATTGATAGAAATGGAAACTAAAAAAACAGTAGCCATTAAGGCCAATAGCCGCGAAGATTATCATAAGCAACTTATCATGATGTTTCTAGAAGAAAAGCATGGATCATCAAAGGAATGGAACTATTACTATTATTACGTAGAGACCGGTGAAAATGGGAAGAGAGTATATCTTCAGCGTCCTGCCTATAAGAACAAGGGGATGGATTTTGAAGTCCGTGTTGAAGACTACCAATTTCGCTATGGAAAGTACGAAAATGTTATCAGTAGTGGTAACAGACCTAGTCATCGCGAGATTAGGAATGATGTTCAGAAAAAAGTCGCTGAGAATGCAAAGGATGGAGAAAAATTAAAAGGGCTTATTACTAAAATTTACAATTGTGAAGAATTCACTCTTAAAGAGATTCACTCTTGCAACTTCACTACGGGGCTTCCACTCGATTTGCTTCTTTACACTATCAAGTGGTTGTTCATTGAACAGGACATGACCTATTGGAACCAAAGTGGTCGTGAGATGAACTATACCGGTCTAATGGAAGTTTGGGAATAACGTTAAATCATTAATATGGCAATTTCGGCTGAAATAATTGAATTTAGTTCCTTCTTTTCCCTTAACACTGGAAGCAAGTTCAACAATAATTATCTTAAGGATAATAAAATGTTGCAGTTGAAACCAAAAGAAATCGCCATTCATACTTGGAATATTCAGAACCAAATACTTGTCGCAATCTTTCAGGGTGGTAGAGGAGACAGACCAAATTTGGATTTTAGGGTAAATTACCTGAATTCTGGCTCGTAACAGAAGCCGGTCATTATACCACATGCTGATTGGATTGTAGATATGCTAATAAAAGGGCAGCATTTTCAGAAAGAGATGATTGAGATAATGGATGAATTCCTACAGTATTATGATGAATGCAAACCATTTAGTTCTTTGGATGAGAGGGCAAATTTTGAACCTCAACTTGCTGAGAGGTTTGGAGATAAATATTCACATATTAAGCTCGATAACACTCTACCCATTGAAGGCATCGCTCTAATAGTTGAATTGTTCTGCTTATGTGAAAAGCAAACGAAAGATGCACATCAATTCAGATTGATGCTCCAGTGGACAGAAGAATGCCTTAAAGGCACTCGCAATTCGCGAAGCCTTTTAAATCTTGCAATAAATAATAGAGAATATTAGAAAGGTAAATCCAGACCGTAAAATTGTCTGTCTTCATTGAGCACTCTTACCTGATCATCAGTAAAGAGTTTTGCCTGATGGTCAAGCCTTTCTAGATACTCTGCACGCTTACTCCCGTCTTTAAGTTCCTCGCGACGAGCTTTGCTTATGTCGAGGAACTTTTCTTCTAAGTCTATACCAAGAAAGCGTCGGTTCAAGAGGCAGCTAGCAATACCAGTTGTGCTGCTGCCGGTAAACGGGTCCATTATCCAGGCACCAGGTTCAGTTGAAGCTTGAATTATCCTTGATAGCACGCAAAGAGGCTTCTGGGTAGGATGCTTGCCGCATGATTTTTCCCACTTGGCTATTGCTGGAAGACGCCATACATCACGCATCTGGGTGCCACCATTCAGCTCCTTCATCAGTTCATAGTTGAAGAAGTGAGCAGTCTTTTGCTCACGGCGTGCCCAGAGGATGTATTCCGCGGAGTATGTAAAGTATCTGCAGGAAAGATTGGGTGGTGGATTGTTCTTCTCCCAAGTAATGCAATTGAGGATTTTAAATCCAAGTTCAGTCAGACATCTGGCAATTGAGAAGATGTTATGGTAGGTTCCACTGACCCAGATGGTGCCATTGCTTTTGAGCTTGTCACGGCAGGCAGCCAACCAACTTTTGTCAAACAAATAATCTTCCTCGTAGCCGTTGGACTTATCCCAGTCACCTTTGTTTACAGAAACTTGTTTTCCGCTCTGAACACTGATTCCTCCATTAGAGAGATGGTAAGGCGGGTCGGAGAAGATCATATCGAACTTGAAGTCGAATGACTTCATAACTTCGATACAATCTCCCTTCACGATTGTAAAGTCTTTATTCTGTGATTTGTAATATGCCTTTGGCATCTGAAACAACTATTTGAGGATATTTGATATTACGTTATTTTCGAGGTCGGATATGCAGTATAGATTATCAAGAACGTCAAATGTTTCTTGAAGGTTGTTTTTTGCGGAATTCCATCCTTGGCCATCAGTGAACCAGACAAATTTGAAATTTTTCAGATCTTTTGTTTCAAGAGCCAATGTCTTATAACTTCTTGCCGTCTCATTAAGCTTGGAGCCGGAAGATGCATAGAAATTTGTTTCTATCCCATAAATCATATTTGGCCGTTTGATGACAAAATCGAAACGCTTTTCTGCTTTTCCTTTGTTTGAGATACAAGATAGATCAATGCCCCAAAGTTTCTGGATTTCAGAAATGGTCATTTCTTTGAAGTAGGTTATATTTTTAACGAGCCCAGCTCCAATAATGTAAGCCTCAACGATGTCTTCCATTAAATCGCCTCCACGGTTTTTTCTGGCATTGGAATCAAGACCAGTTTCGACACCGGTAACATAATCCACAAGACTAGATATATGCCTGTTGGACATAAGACCAAACAGACCAGTATGTAGCATAAAATTAGCATACATTTGAGCTGTTGTATTAGGATTAACAAAATTAAAACTCACATCGCCATTGACAGTGTCGTGTACTCGAATTTCGGACTCTCGTTTTGCCAATAAGATTGGAACGCATTTCAATATCTCTGGATATTTTCTGCATAGTATTATGAAATCATCATAGATGTTCGTGGAGCCAATCAGTGAGTTCATGATGCTGAGTTCAACCTTAATTCCATCTACATTACGGTAAACTTTATTGAAATCAGTAAAATAAGAATAGCTCGCAATAATCTTTTTGAATTTGCTGAGCCATGCATCAAAATTTCTCTGTGACATAGTACTAAATGTTTGAAATCATTATTTCTGAAATATGGCCTCGGCCATCAGATTTGGAATTAATCATTCGAGTGGCAGATACCCTCTTAATTAGGAATCCATTGTAAAGAAGGTCAAAAAAGTTGTCACCTTCATTTACGTTTTTTGGGTCTGAGTTGCTAGCCACAAACATTGAGCCTTGTTCTGTAATTCTATCACAAAATTCCTTAAGGCGACATTGCTCATTATCGTTGAACCCATCATTGGAATATGACGTGAAGGCGGCAGTGCTTGTCAAAGGCCTGTATGGTGGGTCAAGATAAAATAATGAATTTTGGCCTGCAAAGGCTTCCGTTTCTGCGAAGTCACCACAAAGGATGTCAACCCTCTGAAGGAGTCTAGAATCAGCTAATAAGGTATCGGAATCACAAATTTTTGGATGGGCATATTTTCCAAATGGGACGTTGAATTCTCCCTTGGAATTTACTCTGTAAAGGCCGTTGAAGCAGGTGCGATTGAGATAAATAAATAAGGCTGCAGTCTCTACTCCAACGGTTGCTTTTGTGTTGAAAAGAGCCCTTTTTTCAAGAAAATATTTTTTTCTTCTTGGGGCATCTAGGGGTGTGTACTCTTCCTGATATCTGTTTAATGTTTTAATAAGATTACCAACATCTTCTTTGATGACCTGATAGGTGCAAATTAGTTCAGGATTAATGTCGTTGATGACTGCCCTCGTTATATTTTGATATGAACGCAGAATCCAGAACAGAACGGCACCGCCACCAACAAAAGGTTCAACGTAAGTGATATTTTCCCTTGAAGCGAAATTATCTGGTAAAGCCCTCTTGATGTCCTCAAGAAGTTGGGTTTTGCCTCCCACCCACTTTACAAAAGGCTTTATTAAAGACTCTGTCCTCATCCCACATATATCATTTCCTACAAAGTTACTAAAAGAATTGATCCCTGGAAATCTATTTCCCAGATTCTATTATTCTTTGTTAATGTGTATCCATTTCACTAGTGTCCACTAAAAAATCATAAAAGTTCTTTGAAAATATTGAAAGTTAGGTAATTATAGAGGTTTTGAGACCGCAACGATTTGAAGTTATCTTTGCCATACTATTATAGAATGGCATATGCATAACGGAAAATACGTGTTCTCTCAGCTTTTAGACTTCATCGATCCATTTGTTTTTCTGTCTTTCCCTAAAATTAGTTGACTCGCAAAGAGCAGCTTATGATTGCAATTCACACGGAAAAACAAAGGAAGTATTATTATGAAGTCATCAGAATGCACTTCGAAGAATTAATGGGCATTGACAGGATAGCTAGAGAAGTTCCGGTCGGGCACACGACCATCAGTAGATGGATTAATGCTTACTCAGGTCCAAGAAGACCAACAGAAAGCAGCAACAGTCTCCGCATGTTTGATTATGCAATGGAATTGCGGGCCTCTGGAATGCCGATAACCCATATCTGCAAGAAACTCGACGTTTCCAGGTCCACACTCTACAGATGGATGATTATCTTTGCGGAAGATAAGGGTAAACGACCTATCATTATGCAGAAGGCAGACACAAATCAGCCAATCCCGCAGGATGCCCAAGCTCGCATAGCCGAACTTGAGGGGAAACTTCGGAATGCCGAGTTGGCGCGAGATGCATATGACGAGATGATAAGCATGGCAGAGTCCAAGTTCAACATCCCTATAAGAAAAAAAGCTAGCGCCAAACGGTAGAGAACCTGCACGCAAAGGATTCTGCACAATATCAAGTGCGGGCTTTTTGCGAGCCGTTTGGCAAAAGCAAGCAGGCTTATTACAAGTATGAAGAACAACATGCTCTTATGAGGGCAGCCGTGCCTTCATTTGCAGTCGAATATGCGGAAGCCATTCGTCAATATGATCCAGGGATGGGCATTATGAAGGTCTGGTATATGTATCAGCAAGAGTTCCGCTTTGAGGAAGAAATCCTTGGCCGCGATGCTTTCACTGATCTTCTTGTGGAATCAGGCATGAAAGTGCGCCAGAAGATGCGAAAACCGCGTACAACCGACTCTACGCATGGTCTTCCCACATTCCCGGACATAATCAAGGACTTCATCCCTGCTGGCCCCAACCAGTTATGGGTAAGCGACATGACATACATCCCTATCTTGAATCCAGATGGCGGCTACCGCTTCTGCTACCTGTCTCTGATACTTGACGCTTATATTAAAGAGATAGTAGGATGGAGTGTCGGCGACTCGTTAAGAACGGAGTATCCAATAGAGGCACTTGAAATGGCGATGAAGAGGCTTGAGGGCAAGGAATACAATCTCATACATCACTCTGATAGAGGTTGCCAGTATGCCAGCTTGGAATATGTGAAAATACTCAGAGATAACAACATCCGAATCAGCATGACAGAGTCTGGAGATCCTAAGGAAAATGCTCAGGCAGAGCGAATAAACAACACTATGAAGAACGAACTCCTAAAGGGGAAAATCTTCAAGTCAATCAGGGATGTCATCATCGCTGTGGCCGATGCTTTAGACTTCTATAACAATCGCAGGCCTCATATGAGCATCGATATGATGACTCCTGTTCAGGCGACCATATGTACTGGTGCACTCGTTAAGAAATGGCATAGCTACCGAGAAGAAGCAATACATGCAAAGTTGGATATACCTGAAAAAAGTTTACCTTTGGCATGCTGTCAGGGGTCTCCTTCCGGCCTACGGCCTCCAGTCAACCCCTGACAGGGATAAGACCAGATAAACAAATCTTAGGGATAACAACCTGAGGTCAACAAATATCAGTTATAACGTATAACCAGAGTCAACTTCTTCTAAAGAAAAGACTCTATCGAGTCAACCTAAATCAGGAAAACTCAGGATGGCTACAAAAAGGGGATGTTCACAAGTATGCTGTGCATTTAAGGCCACAAGAGAACAAACTCAAAGATCATCATCGCTGTCCGCCTGCCATTGAGGTTAGGGGCAAATGTCCATCCGCCAGTGAACAGCCAAGCGAGCCCCCGAAGGGGAGCGCGAGCGCCTTGTGGCTGCGAACGATGCGGCGGTCTGCCTTGCCCCGTTCGCAATGGTTGGCGGCAGCGGTAGTTTTGGGTCAAAAGGAGTTTGCTCTCAATAGTGGAATTGCAGTGTCCCTTTACTATTTGGAAGAAGAGTTGAGAAAAAACTTGCAAAAGGGCTTCTTGTTTTTCGGGTTAACAGATTGGTAATCAATAGTAGCATAAGAAGAAGTCGGCCTCGAAAAGGTGACTTCTTCTTGCCAAAGGCCATCCTAACGCACTGCAGGCAACATACATAAGAAGAACTTTTGCAACTTTTCAGGACAGCACACACAAGTCGCCATCGGAGAGAATTGTTGGTGGTGTCGGCAGGAGTTGAACTGCAGAAATAGCTATTTCCCGATTTTCATCGGTTTTCCGATGGTGGGAATGAGGACGTGGATAGTGGTATCTTGGGCTAGTTTTAACTCGTTCTTAAGAGGTTCGTCCCATGGGTGTCGTGAGAGGGCATATTTTGAATGGTGTACTGTCATAACAGAGGCGGCACCAAGTTCGTGAACCTCTCGGTCCAGATATTCCGGCATCGTATGAATATATCTCCAATTCTTATTGTATTGTCCATTCTCCAGAATCGCAAGATCGATTCCAGGGTACTTCTTACCGATTATGACCCGTCCTGAATTTTGTTTACAGTTTTGAGCCGTTATTCATTTTACAAAAGTAGTGATTTATCCAATGATAGGCCACTATAGTGGTAGTCGGACACTGTGTCAAGGCCGCCAGCCTTGTGCTGTGAGCCTG
>Ga0183095_10579_pt1 | contig 92591 bp, 73 predicted proteins | sample BioMet4_FD_130346 | JGI IMG/M metagenome (GOLD analysis project Ga0183095, IMG submission 130346) | Microbial communities from bioreactor (seeded with sewage sludge) at LBNL, California, USA - Biofuel metagenome 4 (v2) (version 3) | ecosystem: Engineered > Bioreactor > Anaerobic > Unclassified ...
CCATGTATTCATGAATAATCTGGAGCTTTTCCGCGTCTGTGTAACGCCGTACTTCTTGTTCCATTTTGTCCGATATTAAGTTTACATTGAGTGCTCTACTCTTGTAAACTCATTTCAGGACAAGTCAGACAGGAAGGCCGGAGGGTTTGGGGGTGCAACCCCCAATAATATCAGTCGTCATCAGACGACCGGCCGGGTCGGGTATTTGCGTCAGCAAATACGTGGAGACAGGAAGGCCGGGGTATAATAGGGGCAGAGCCCCTAGGAATAACCAGGTATCGTGTTTCCCCAAATAGCACTTGGCAGAAAAAAGGTACTTATCAGTCGTCATCAGACGACCGCCCGAAGCCGGTATTTGCGTCAGCAAATACGTAAGGCCAGAGGGCCGGGGTATAATAGGGGCAGAGCCCCTAGGAATTGAAAGTCTGCATCAGCAGACCGCCCGGGCCGGGTATTTGTCGAAGCGAAGCGGAGACAAATACGGAAAGGCGTAAAGGGCGCTAGGGGTTTTAGGGGGCGGCGAAGCCCCCTATATAAATGTGTGAAGCCCGCATCACTGCGGGCTTCAACGGTTAGTTAGTAGTGTTTTTTACCTTATATTATTAAGGACTAATTATTGTTGGTTAGAAACCTCTGCAAACATTTGCAGAGTTAGAGTGTTTCTTAAACAATGTTTAACGTTTTAAAAACAATGCAAAGTTAGTCACTTTTTCTTGAAATCAAACCTTTTTAGCCAAAAAGTTTATTTTTGGTCCTTTAAAAGATAAGGACGGAGCCTTTTTGTACGTTCAAGGGCCTGTTCGTCTTGCCAAGCCTGGATTATTTTAGGGTTTCCACACAACAAAACATCCGGCACTTTCCAACCATTGAACTCCGCAGGCCTGGTATAAACAGGAGGAGAGAGAAGACCATCCTGAAAACTATCGCTTAATGCCGACGTTTCATCTGTCAAAGCACCAGGAATAAGCCTTACTAGTGAATCTGCCAGTAGTGCTGCCGGTATCTCTCCACCGCTTACAACATAGTCTCCTGCCGATATCTCTCTGGTAATCAGATGCTCCCGTATCCTTTCATCAATGCCTTTGTAGTGACCGCAGAGAATCATAATGTTCTCTTTCATTGAAAGTTCATTGGAAATCCCTTGAGTTAGTTGCTCCCCATCTGGAGACATATATATTATCTCATCATAATCTCTTTGGGACTTCAACTCATTGATCATCTTGAACACAGGCTCAACCATCATCACCATTCCTGCATCTCCTCCATAGCAGTAGTCGTCAACAGTTTGGCGGGGGCCAAGACCGTATTTGCGAATGTTGTGGACTTGAATATCTACCAACCCTTTCTTGATAGCCCTCCCGACAATTGAATAACTGAGAGGACTTACAAGCAGTTCTGGTACAACTGACAGTATGTCGATACGCATATTAATTAGTCAAATATTAGTTTGAAAAGTCCTGCCTGGCTCTGAATGATCAGGCATCCATCGTAAATGGAACTGTCCTCCATTTCACTATGAGTAGCTTCCCTAAGGTCAAGAACGTTGCGCATATATTTTCCGATAAGATCCCAGACATATAAATATGATGGAGCCTCTGCTTTCCCAAAGCCTGTTGGCATATAAAGCAATCCATTGTGCACGAACAGACCTTGGCCTACAGGCATAAATGGCGCATTGTAATAATCCTCAAGAAGGTATGTATCAAGTAAGTCCTTGTCAGTAAGGGTGATAACTCCGTTGACCCCATCCTTGATGGAAGGAAGTCTGAATTTGGCGACTCTGTGCTTGTTGGCTGGATTCGAATTGTCAATGGTGTTGCCATAACCGTATAATAGATTGTTCTCTGTGTCTACCACCCATTGGAGAGCATAGCCGAAGTTATGATTGACATCATTATAAAAGATTGTCTGAATGAGAGTTGAAGATTTCAGGTCTGGATTGATCCTTTCCACGTAGGCAACGTCCTTCATCCCATTGATGGAATGCTTCTGGCATTGGCTGACATAGACTACAGGCATTGGGTCGTTTGCGTCATAATATTCTACACCGAATGATGCCACATTGCAGTGATTGTATTTATGGTAACTTGCCAGATTGAATTGGCTTAGTTTGATTGCTTTTTTCCCGTTGAAATTGTATATGGTGGCAATTCCAGTGTTTTGCAGACTAAGCAGGTAATTTCCAAATATGTCCATACCCTGATAGGCTTGTTTTTCTTTACCTTGCAGTTGTCCCAGGAATTTTACCTTTAGAGAGTTTGTCTGCAAGGAGATTTTCTCTCCAGTATAAGCGGCCGTCTTTGTTTGGGCCAGACCCAAGATAGGAATAGGTGCCATCATTAGCACTAAAAGCAGAATTTTTTTCATCATATTCATTTTTTGTGAAATACGTTTATTATTGTGATTTTACTTAATATAACAAATATACGTGTTATTTTGGAATGTTGGGAAATGCTTTATTGAATGAATGTGGATTTGTTTCTCTTTTTTTCATATATTTGCACAATTAAGTATTAATAAACTCCTAATCATTATGAGTGAAGAAATCATCCCTGATGTACCACAAACATCAGATGTAGAACAAACAGCGGAGGCTGATGCCGCGAAGACCAAGGAAACAGTAAATACTGAGTCCGTTCAGCCAAACACAGAGCAAGTGCAGACCCCTGAATCACAGGAAAAGTCCGATCAGGAAAGCGAAACTGCAAAAGCACCAGAGACGACGGAATCGACAAAAGTTGTTGCCGAAGCTCCGGAGGTTGATGATGACGCCGCTGAAGAAGGTGAGAATGAAGAATGCGAAATGAACCTAGCTGAAAAGACTCTTTCAGAATTGTCTCAATTGTTCCAGGATCTCGCAACCAGCGCCAGCAGGCTTAAGCGATACAAAGAGGCTGAGGCTATCAAATCGGCATTTTACAAAAAATTGAACAAGGAGAAAGTCGATGCAGGTGGATCTGTTTCAGCAGAACCTCCTGTGGGCGATCAATTACACGAAAATCCATTCGATGCTATCGAAAACGGGTTCAAGGCATTATATAATGCATATAAGAAAGAGCGTGCCGAATATAATAGGCAGGCAGATCAGGAAAGAGAGGGCAACTTAACTAAAAAGCAGGCTGTCATCGACGATCTTAGAAACCTTGTTGACAAGCAGGAAGATGTGAATGCCACTTTCCCTGCTTTCCGTGAAATACAGACCCGTTGGAGGGCAATTGGACCAGTTCCTGCCCAAAATTACAGGGATATAAATGACACTTACCAGTTCCTGGTTGAGAAATTCTATGATATGGTGAAGATCAATCACGATCTCCGTGACCTTGATTTCAAAAAGAATCTCGAAGCAAAGGAAGGATTTTGCGATGCGGCAGAGAAATTATCCCAGAATGATAACGTGGTTGCTGCCTTCAAAGAACTTCAGAAACTCCACGAGCAGTGGAAGGAGTTCGGACCTGTTGCCAAAGAGTACCGTGATTCCATCTGGGAGCGCTTCAAAGAGGCCACAGCCATCATCAATAAGAAATATCAATCATATTTCGAGTCTCAGAAAGAGAAACAAGTTGAGAATCTTGAGGCTAAGAGTAAGCTTTGCGAACAGGTAGAGGCTATTGCAGAGAAAGAGATCTCATCATCAAATGATTGGAATGCCCTCACTAAAGAGATTGAAGATATCCAGAAAACCTGGCGTTCAATCGGCTATGCTACAAAGAAGGACAATCAGAAGATATATGATCGTTTCCGTGCCGCTTGTGACAAATTCTTCGCTCGCAAACGTGATTTCTATGCTTCTTTCAAGAATGTAATGAATGACAATCTGGAGAAGAAGATGTCCCTGATTGAAGCCGCTGAAGCGTTGAAAGATAGTACGGAGTGGAAAAAGACTACCGATCAGTTGATCAATCTCCAGAAACAATGGAAAGAGATTGGAGCAGTTCCGCGTAAGAAGTCAGAGCAACTATGGAAGAGATTCCGTGCAGCTTGCGATGAGTTCTTCAACCAGCGCGATAAACAGGCTAAACCCGAGAATGATTTCTATGGCAACTTGAAGGCTAAACGCGCCCTTATTGATGAAATCAGCGCCTATGTTTCGGCTGATGAAGAAGCCGACAATCAGGCAATGCACGATTATATGAACAAATGGCAGGCAATTGGTTTTGTCCCTTTCAAAGAAAAAGACAATGTCAATGCTGCATATAAAGATGCAATGAAAGCCAAATTCCGCAGTTTCGCACCATCATTCAATCGTGGTGGTTCTGGCAATGTCGGCGGATCTTCAAGGGCACCAAGGAATGAAAAGGATCGTCTCGTATTGAGATACAATAAACTCCAGCAGGATATTGACACCTATGAGAATAATATAGGTTTCTTCGAAAAGTCCAAGAATTCTGAGCCTCTCATCAAGCAGATGCAGGAAAGGGTCGAGGCTGCCAAAGCAGAACTTAATGAGTTGAAAGAGCAGATTAGGAATGCTGAAAATGGCCCTGCTCAAGAGTAATTTTACCCAAGAATGAATAAAAACACGATTATAGGCTTCGTACTGATCGGCGTAATCCTTATTGGATTCACCCTTTTTCAGTCGAAACAATACAAGGAGCAGGTAGCGATACAACAGAAACAGGATTCTATTGCCCGTGTCGAGGCGGCCAAACAAACAGTTCTTGATTCCGCCCAGAGGATGTTGGCGGCAACTGATTCGACTGCTGATACGACGTCGGTCGCTTCGGCAGCCCCAATGAAGAAGGATTCATCCAATTTTTACAAGGATGCCCTCTTGGATTCAGCAATGCATAAGACACCGGAGTTTTTCCTGCTTTCCAATGACAAATTCGATGTCGCTTTCACCTCAAAAGGTGCTCAGCCATATTCTGTAAAGATCAAAAATTATCGTAATTACGATAGTACCGACTTGTACATATTCAAGCCTGGTATGAGCGAATACGGTATTACCATCTATACAGGTGAGAATATCAATACTAAAGATTTGGTATTTGACTTGGTTGAGAAGACGGATACATCTATCGTGATGCGTCTCCCATTTGCCGGTGGCGGATATATGGAGCAACGCTATACTATCCGTAAGGGTTCCTATGCTGTCGACAACGTTCTCTCTTTTGTCGGTATGGACAATATCATACCAAAGAATGTCTCGATGTTCGATATAGATTGGGCTGTCATTGTCCCAAGAATGGAGAAAGGCTATAAGAATGAGGTTCAGTATTCCAAACTTGATTTCTTTTTCCCTGAAGATAAGAAACCTTCAGAAGTAGGAAGGGGAAGGGATGGAGAGAAAAAAGTTGATGTGAATACCTCGTGGTTTGCATTCCAACAGCAATTCTTCTCTGCAATTATGAGAGCGAAGAATAACTTTTCTTCAGGCTCGTTCTCCATCAATTTCTATCCTGAAAATGATGAAAGTCACAATTTGATGGCCTGCAAGGCGAATATGAGGGCTGATTTCAAGCGGAATGATAAAGGTGTAAGTGTGCCATTTGAGTTCTATTTCGGTCCTAACCATTATTCAACATTGAAGTCGTTTGATCAGAAATATGAGAAGATCATCCCATTGGGTGGCTCTCTCGTAGGTTGGTTTACCAAGTTCCTGATCATTCCTACATTCAATTTCCTTCATAAGTATATTGCCAATTTCGGTCTTATCATATTATTGATGACGTTGTTCATCAAGTTCATTGTCTCACCTTTGACATTCAAGTCATACAAGTCGTCGGCAATGATGCAGGCAATCAAGCCTGAAGTTGATAAGCTTAATGAGAAATATCCAAAGCAGGAAGATGCGATGAAGAAGCAGCAAGCCACAATGGCATTGTACAAGCGGGCTGGAATATCCCCAATGGGAGGCTGTCTGCCCATGCTTTTGCAGTTCCCAATATTGTGGGCTATGTTCCGATTCTTCCCTGCATCTATCGAACTTCGTCAACAGTCTTTCTTGTGGGCTGACGACTTGAGTGCCTATGATTCAATTTGGAGTTTTGGCACAAGGATTCCATTGATCGGAGACCATATTTCATTGTTTGCACTTTTGATGGCTGTGTCAATGTTCATTTATTCCAAGATGAACTCGAATCAGATGTCATCAGATCCGAATATGGCTGGTATGAAATTTATGAGCATCTGGATGATGCCTATTATGATGTATTTCATCTGCAACAGTTTGTCCAGTGGTCTTAGTTATTACTATCTGTTGTCCAACCTCATTATGATGGTAGAGACTTGGGTAATTAAGAAATTCTTCATCAAACAAGATGTTATCTTGGCACGACTGAAAGAATCTGAGGGAAAGCCTCTTCCGAAGTCAAAGTGGGAACAGAGGATGGAAAATGCACAGAAGATGCAGAAGCAGATGATAAAGGATCGAGATAAGAAAATGAGGAGATAATGTCCGTACGATCAGTACTTCAACAACTACATTTAGAACTGCCATCAACTATCAAATTGGTGGCAGTTTCCAAATATCATCCGATATCCGAGTTAAAAGAAGCTTACGATGCCGGCCAAAGGGCGTTCGGGGAGAATATTCCACAAGAATTGGCTGTTAAAGTGCCTCAGATGCCATCCGATGTCGAGTGGCACTTCCTTGGCCATCTCCAGACAAACAAACTGAAATTGGTGCTCCCTTATGTCCATCTTGTCCAGTCCGTAGATTCTATGCATCTGCTTGAATCCATAGATAGATGGGGGAGAGCGAATGATCGTACAATAAGTGTATTGTTGGAGTTGCACTTAGGAGCCGAACAGACCAAGCACGGATTTTCTGAAGATGAAATCATTTCCATATTAATGCAATGCGCTGACTATCCCAATGTGCGTTTCTGCGGATTGATGGGAATGGCGACAAATACAGATGACGAGTCCATTGTGAAATCAGATTTCTATCGGATTTCATCATTCAATGCCATTATTAAAGAGAAATTCCCGGAACTCACTGAATTCAAGGAATTATCGATAGGAATGTCTGAAGATTATCCTATCGCTGTTTCCTGCGGGGCTACCATTGTACGTATAGGCACCAAAATTTTCGGTCCTCGTGAATATTAACTTTTAAGTTCTTCAATCATAGCCTTGGCTACGGCTTCTGATGCCCCTTTGCCTCCAAGAGCGTCCTTGATTTCCTTGTAACCATTTAGTATTTTCTGTCTATACGCTTGATCTTCAAGCATTCTGACTACTTCTTCTAAGACATTGTCCGGAGTAAAGTAATATTGAAGCAATTCCCTGAAGCAGGTCCTATTAAGAATCAAGTTTCCGAGACTGATGAATCTGATCTTTATTATCATCTTTGCAATCTGGAAATTGATATCGGATCCTTTGTAAGCGACGACTTGAGGTGTTCCAATAAGTGCCGTCTCTAAAGAGGCTGTGCCAGAATTTACTACAGCGGCTTCGGCATTTTTCACAATGGCCTGACTTTGTCCGAAAATGACTTTGATGAAAGTTTTCCTTTTTTCCAAATATTGTGAATAGTCACTTATGGTCCTGGAAGGGGCACCGGCAACGATGAACTGATAATTGGAATATTGCGGCAAGGCTCTCAATTTGTCGGCAAATTCCATAAAGACAGGCATCATTGTGCAAATTTCTCCTTTACGTGAGCCAGCAAGCAGGGCAATGATCGGTTTGTCTTCCAGGCCGTTCTTTTCCAGAAAAAATTGACGGCTTTCTTTCATTGCAACTGAATCTGCGATGGCATCAATAAGAGGATTCCCTTTGTAAATGAATTTTACACCTTTTTCTATGAAATAAGGGATTTCAAATGGGAATACTATAAATAATTTATCGACGTATGCTTTTAGTTTCTTTATCCTTCCTTCCCTTGACGCCCACACCTTAGGCGCAATATAATAGAAAGTCTTAAACCCTTTTTTGTGAGCGAATTCTGCGACTCTGAAATTGAATCCGGGATAATCGATGAGAATGACCACGTCAGGCTTCCATTCCATAATGTCTTTCGCACACTTTCCGCCTCTTTTCAAGAATTTATTTAGGTGAATCAATATCTGGACGAAACCAATTACTGCACCATCTTTGTAATCTTGAACAAGTCCGGTTCCGGTTTGATACTTGTGGAATACTCCGTCCATAAGTTCACCACCCCAGAAGCGGATGTCGGCCTCTCTGTCTTGAGAGTATAGCCCTTTCATAAGGTTCGATCCGTGCAGGTCTCCAGAAGCTTCACCCGCAACAATATAGTATTTCATTTATTGAAGACTTTATTGAAGTCAAGGTTTATAAGTCTCTGTCTCTCATCGTAATCTGTCCTATCTAATTTTTCAGGTACAATGGCAATGAAACGATTCTCTATGATATGGTGGTCGGCGTACTCGGTATTTTCAGGATCGTCAACGAAATCACCTTTCATTGCATAGGCGCTTTCTCCTTTCTCCAGTTCTGGCAACAATGTGACATCCAGATTACTGAATTCCCTTACCCATTTTCCAAGACCTTGGTATCCTACCCTGATCCCTTTTATCATATCGGCAGGGACATTAGGGAAATTCACATTGTAGAAAAGGCCATATTTGTGAGGACTGTTATCATATAGTATCTTGAAAATGGCAGGGAAAAACACTTCCACTGCTGAAAAGTCTGCGTCTTCATTTGAGCAATCCACTGAAACCCCAATTGCGGGAACGCCATTCAAAGCGGCCTCTTCAGCGGCTCCCATCGTGCCAGAGTAACAAGTTGCAGATGCTGCGTTTGAGCCGTGGTTGATGCCACAGATAACAATATCCGGATGGCACTCAAGAAAAGGGAAATTAAAACCATATTTTATGCAGCTAGCTGGCGTTGCATCAAGGTAGGACCATTTTCCATATTTTTCATCTGGCAATTCTTTATATGCCATTATCCTTTGGCTCAACGACACTGCCATACTCATCCCGGATTGATGTCTTTTGGGGGCTATGACCGTAACTCTGCCAAATTGGCACATCATTTCAGCTAAAGCGTGTATTCCTTTTGCGGTGTATCCGTCATCATTGGTAATCAGAATGTTCATTTGAATTTAATTTATGACAAATATAGGGATTATTCATATTTTTTCGTACTTTTGCACCGCTTTTGCAGGAAAAACCTGTGGTTAGTTAGAAATTCAATTTGTTTAACTTTTAATTTTAATAAAAATGGTAAAACTTGGTATTAACGGATTTGGCCGTATCGGCCGTATGGTTTTCCGTGCCGCCGTTGAAAATTTCTCAAAAGACATCGAAGTTGTAGGAATCAACGACCTTCTCGATCCTGATTATCTCGCTTATATGCTTAAATTCGACTCAGTTCACGGAGCATTCAAAGGTGAGATTTCTGTAGAAGGAAGCACTCTTATCGTCAATGGTAAAAAGATTCGCCTCACCGCCGAGATGGATCCTGCAAACCTCAAATGGAACGAAGTAGGCGCTGACGTCGTCGTTGAATCTACCGGTCTTTTCCTTACCGATGAGAAAGCTCGCAAACACATCCAGGCTGGTGCTAAGAAAGTCATTATGTCTGCTCCTTCAAAGGATGATACACCTATGTTTGTTTATGGTGTCAATGATAAGACCTATGCTGGTCAGGATATCATTTCCAATGCATCTTGTACAACAAACTGCTTGGCTCCCATCTCTAAGGTACTGAACGACAAATTCGGTATCAAGAGAGGCCTTATGACCACAGTGCACGCTGCTACAGCTACTCAGAAGACCGTTGATGGTCCTTCTAAGAAAGACTGGAGAGGTGGACGTGGAATCCTTGAGAACATCATCCCTTCTTCAACAGGTGCTGCAAAGGCTGTTGGCAAGGTTCTTCCTGTATTGAATGGCAAACTTACTGGAATGTCTCTTCGTGTTCCTACATCCGATGTGTCATTCGTCGACCTCACCTGCGAACTTAACACAGCTACTACTTATGATGAGATCTGCGCTGCTATGAAGGCTGCTTCAGAAGGCGAACTCAAAGGTGTTCTCGCATACACTGACGAGGCTGTAGTTTCTACCGACTTCCGTAACGATGCTCACACTTCAATCTTCGACGCAAAAGCTGGTATCCAGCTCGATCCTACCTTCGTTAAGGTTTGCGCTTGGTATGACAACGAGTGGGGCTATTCAAACAAAGTTTGCGAAATGGCTCGTGTGATTACCAAATAATCATAGAAACACAATAATTTTTAGGGTCGTCCATTATTAATGGATGACCTTATTTTTTGCTTTTTTCTCCCTGGCTTGACTTAAATCATTATAAGTGGTAACTTTGCAATTCATAAATCATTCTTCTTATAATAATGGAACTTTCCATCGAGAAAAAACAAATAATTGATGTCTATGACACTCCAATCGTTCAACAGACATCTTTTTGGTCCATAGTTAAACGAAAGCAAGGCTTACAATCAATGGCATTCGATTTCAAGGCAAGGAACCGAGATCTTTATGTTGATGTCGGAGGATATTCATATACAAGAGCGGATTTCCTTATGTTCTTGCAGTATGTCAATAAGGACAACTGTTTGGCCTATGTCCCGTATGGACCAGAGATTGAACCATCCGAAGAAAATCAAGGATCGTTTCTGGAGGAGTTGTCGGAACAGTTGAGATCATACCTTCCAAAAGGCTGCCTGGGAATACGTTACGATCTGAATTGGATGTCCCATTGGGATAAAGAAGACAATTACTCTGATGATGGCTTTTGGCTTGGAGCTCCAGATAAGGAACTGCAAGAACTTCAATTGAATTTCGATACCAAGAATGGTGGTTTATTGAAGTCTAACAGTGACATATTGCCATCAGATACCATAATAGTCGATCTCTCGCCTTCATTGGAAGAAATACTTATGAGGATGAAACCGAAGACTAGGTATAACATCGGTTTGGCACGAAGAAAAGGTATAGAAGTAAGATTAGGCACAGCAAAAGACTTAAAGATCTGGTATGAACTATATCTTGAGACTGCACATCGTAATAGATTACATATTAATGATATAAGTTTATTCAATTCTGTATTTGCCACCAAACTTGAGATGGATAATCAGCCTGTATCTGTGAAAATGCTTATTGCTTATTATGACGAGATACCTTTGGCTGCTATGTTCCTTATAATTTCTGATATCAGGGCTACATACCTTTATGGGGCATCATCTTCAAGTTATAGATATTTGATGCCTACTTATGCTCTTCAATGGAAAGCAATGCAGATTTCTAAGTCCTGCGGATGCTCTGAATATGATATGTTCGGAATTTCTCCAAGTGCCGATCCATCTCATCCGATGTACGGCTTATTTAAGTTCAAGACCGGATTCGGAGGTAAGATCTTTCACCAAATGGGGTGTTGGGACTATCCTTTTCAGAAAAATAACTACTCTTTGTTCCAAGCTTCTGAAATAATCAGCAAAGGATACTATCAATAAAGATAATATCGTAATAATGTATCTATAAAACATACTTGTTTTGATTGATAACAAATATGTTTACTTCCTTTTTCAGTCTATTTTCATCACATTCAGGTCAACATAACCAGGTACACCATATACTACTGCTTTGTCTGTGAATTGCCAGACATACCAGTTGTTAATTACTGGTTGTCGGTCACGAAAATCTGAAATCCATATCTGATAGTTCTCTGTGATTTCCGGAGTCAGATATAGGTTGACGAAATCGGTTGAAGTATATACAATTGGTTTTCTTCCGTAGTGTCTGCCTACTAGTCTTAACCAAGTTAGAGCTCTTTCGTTCAGGGTCGCTTTTGAGCATCCTTTATGTCTGGTTTCAAGGTCGAGAATAGGGGGCAGATCTGAGTTTCGAAGTTTTCCGACAACGCTAATGAAGAAATTCGCTTGTTGTTCAGGGTCTCTACCACTTCTAAAGAAATGGTAAGCCCCTCTTTGTATGTCTGTTTGCCCGGCTTCATCCCAAAATCTCTTGAATTTGCTGTCCGGATAGGCAGTACCTTCAGTTGCTTTGATGACTACGAATGATACCGGAATGACATCTTTAGAATTCTTTAACGACTTAATTGTCCTGTTCTTCCTGTCAACTAGGATTCGAACGTCTTTCCAAACGATTCCGTCTTCATTGTAATGAGAAACGTCAAATCCATATTTGTAATTGCCTCGAGGAATCATCGCACCTATTGCTGTCTTACCATTGTCATCAGGCTCTGCCTTATCAATTTCCTTATTGCCCAAGATAGGATGTATCACTAGAAATACGATTGCAACTGCCACGGCAATTGCAATAGGAATGCTGATTCGTATTGTGCGACAGGAGTTTTTGCCTCTTTTCTTAGGTAATCTGCTCTTTGACTTACTCGTCTTGGCTCCTGTTGATTTATGTCTTGCGGAATATTTTCTTTTATTATATGACATATATGGCCTGAATTCGTTTACAAATATACAAAATGCGACTCTTTTCGGAAATATATATTGATTGCATATTTTTTAAATAATGTTCGGAATGATATATTTATTTGCTAAATTTGATATTGGAATTTATAATTTTTAAAAACAATACAGTATGAAAGAATTAAAAGGATCGAAAACTGAAGCCAATCTTATGACGGCTTTTGCTGGAGAGTCGCAGGCTCGTAACAAGTACACTTATTATGCTTCAAAGGCTAGAAAAGATGGTTATGTCCAGATTGGCGACCTCTTTGAGGAAACAGCCAATAATGAAAAAGAACACGCCAAGATTTGGTTTAAACTTCTTCACGACGGTGAAATTCCATCAACTGAAGTCAATCTCGCAGATGCTGCTGCCGGAGAATATTATGAGTGGACAGATATGTATGTAGGTTTTGCTAAAGAGGCTCACGCTGAGGGCTTTGAGGAAATAGCTTTTCTTTTCGAGAAAGTTGCTTTGATTGAAAAGACACACGAGGAAAGATATCGCAAGCTTCTTAAGAATGTCACTGACGGAGTGGTATTCTCAAAGGATCAAGACACTATTTGGCAGTGCTCAAATTGCGGCCATATTGTTATTGGCAAGAAGGCTCCTGAAGTTTGCCCTGTTTGCAAACATCCAAAGAGTTATTTCCAGATTAGGAAAGAGAACTATTAAAATAGTTTCGTTGATATAAAATTTAACTTACTCTTTGGAAGGGACGAATGCGAATACTATGTTCATCAACACATAGAAAACAAGTGTAAGGAATACCGTCATTGACCAATTCAGACTTGCGACAATGACAACCACAAGGCAAAGGAGAGCGATTGTCAGAAAGGCAATGCGTTTCATCTTTGTAATGCTGTCTCCATCTTTCTTGATTTTAAGTGAGAACATAGGTATCTCGCTGACCATCAATGCTGAAAGGATTATTGCCAATACTGGTATGAACCAATAATTCTGACACCATCCAGCCAAGAAACTTCCGGAATCAGCAGTGACGAAATAAGCGAGTGAGCCGCATATCATTGCAGATGCTGGAGTTGCCAAGCCAATGAAATTTGTCGTTTGTCTTGTGTCCACATTGAATTTTGCCAATCTCAAACCGGAGAAAATGGCAATGACCAATGGAATGAAGCACCAAATTGCGTTGCTTCCAGTCTGATCGCACATCAGTGTATACATCATCATTGAAGGCAATACGCCAAAACTGACCATATCAGATAGTGAGTCCAGATCCTTGCCAATATTGCTATGGGCATTGAGCATTCTGGCCACCATTCCGTCGAAGAAGTCGAAAACGGCCGCTGCAAGCATTAGCAGAAAAGCAATATCCAGCCTGCCATTGAAAGTGAATATCACCCCAAGAGCTCCTGACAGGAGATTCATTGAGGTGATAGAATCCGCTATATGATTTTTTAAAGACATTTCAGATTATTTGATTCCTAACTTCTTGGCTATGTCTTTAGGAAGAGCCTCTTTGTTGATCATTATGTCCATTGACTTTCCTCTGACGAAAGCTTCAGATACATACCAAATACCTTTGTATTTTCCTGTCAGGCCCCAAGAATTCTTAACCATATAATATTTCTTGCCATTTTGATCCTTGGCAATCCCGAAGATATGCATACCGTGATCATCAGTCGTGGTCTTGTTGTCAAAACCTTGCTGACGATATTCTTGTGTAGCATCAATCTCTTCAGGAAGTGCATCTTCTGCTGGTTTGCCGGCAACTTTTCCAGTCCAACGTTCTTGGTCGGAGCCTACAGCTTTTTTAGAATCGGCAAGAAGGATCCCGAGACCATCCCTTGTGAAGCCTTTTTCGCTTACGTCGGAACCCCAAGCGGCGGTATAGCCGTGATCAAGAGCATAATCAAGGGCTTGAATAAATTCATCGATAGGAACGTTGTATGCCTTGTCCCATCTCCAGTTGTCGCAAACTTCTATAGCGAAAGTTGTATAGAATGGATGGTGAGTAAAAGAGGTCAGGGTAACATAATTGTCAGCCTTGATCCCCATTTTATCTCTATAAGATGCAGGTGTATAATTAACGCCGTCGACAGTGAATGTGCTAGGGCATTCGCCAAGATAGGCATCAAGGATTCCTTGATATCCTTTCTTCCAAGCAGTTGTCAATTTCTTGTTTGGATTCTTCACGATAGCCTTTACGTAAGCTTCAAGTGCGGCATCCAATTCGTTCTGCTCAGGAAGTTCTGTTCCATAATTCATTCCGCTTTGTGCGCTCTGAGGCACAATCCCGTAATCTCTAACCACATCCAAGACGTCGTCGGCTTCACTCCCTGCTCCCCAGGTAAGGTTTCCGTCGAGTCTTACGAATTTGTCAGCCCTATCGCTATAAGACTTGCTAACTACGAACATTTCAGAGAAATCTGGAAATTTGGTGCTATCTTTGATGTTATTGATTCTGATTGCTTCAGACTCCAAGAAAGAAATTGTAGAAAAACACCAGCAAGTACCGGAACGGTATTGATTCTTGACTGGAGTGATTGGCATCTCTTTTACGGTTGTGAATTTGTACTCAGGTGTCGTGACCTTTTGTGGCGTTTGTGCGCTAACGGTTATTGTGGAAATCAAGGCCGTTGCTGCAAGTAAAATTGGGTAGATTTTCATATTGACTTAATTATATAATGAATTCTCAAATCAAACAAAAATAGGATAATATTTATAATTTTACAATTAATATTTAAGGAGATCGCAGATATGTTGAAAAATGTTCTTTACATACACGGAATGGGTGGTGGTAGAGATAGTCGGATTCCATCAATACTGAAAGACAATGTCCCAGCAAATATCAAAATAGTGGTAAGGACCTATGATTTCAATCCGGATATCGCTTCTTCCCAAATTGAAGGTTGGGTGCAAGAACTGAAACCATCCTTGATAATGGGGGAGTCATTGGGCTCTGTTCACGCTATAGCCATAAAAGGAATTCCACATCTGCTTGTCTCGCCGTCACTTAACGCTCCTGAATATTTCACCAGGCTTGGCTTTTTGTCCAAAATTCCTGGAGTTACTTCGATTCTGGATATGATATATAGGCCTAAGCCAGGAGATAGGCAGTCCTTGCATTTCTCTTATGAAAATATGCATAAATGGCTTCATTATAGGGACATAGCATTAGACAATTCGACTCGAAAGGGAAGTCGCGACCTCTTTTATGCTTTCTTTGGAACGAAGGACCATTATCGTAGAAGTGGTGTAGTACGTGTTGGGACATATAGGAAATACTTTGGCAACACGTATAAGATATATCGTGGTACTCATTTTATGGAAGAGGAATACGTGATTTCAATGCTTATCCCGAAAATGTATGAAATGCTAGGCCTTACAACTGTCGAAGATACTGTAAGTGCAAGAAATTCTTGATTGAGGCTTGGATATTCTTTTCTGCCATTTCAGGCCGTATTGCCTCGGATATTGGCATATTGTCAGGGGTAATTTGCAGTACATCATCAAATCCAGCTTCTAACAATTCATCCCTATTCTCCACCTTGCCGGCAAGCAAGACAACCTTTATCTTATATCCTTTATGTTTATATTGACGGACATAATCCAATACGCCCTTTGGCGCTTTTCCAGTCAGTGTCTGCAAATCTGCCTTTCCTTCACCGGTAATGACTAAGTCGCACCTCCCCAAATCTTTTTCTAGGCCGATAAGATCCAATACACCTTTGATTCCATAGACCATTTTGGCATCCAATACAGCCTTCATAGCACCTCCAATGCCACCGGCGGCTCCTGATCCGACAGTGTTCTGTATGTCTTTCCCTGAATAAGAACTGTATACATTGCATAATGAATGCATCATTTTATCTATTTCTTCCAGTTCATCAGGAGGACATCCTTTCTGAGGTGCATATAAATAGGTGGCTCCATTTGGGCCATAGAAATGTATATTGCTGTCATAGAAGCATTTGTAATACGCTCCAGCCTTTATATTGGCTTTTGCAGAGGCAATCGTATTTCCATCGAACCGTATCCCAAGAGCATCTAACAGGCCTTTGCCTCCATCATTGGTCGCACTTCCTCCAAGGCCAAGGATAATGTTCTTGGCACCCAACTCGACAGCTTTCAATATCAGAATCCCAGTTCCGAAAGAAGAGGCCTTTCTAACATTCCTTTCACTTGGACTGAGAAGACATAGGCCACTTGCAGAAGCTGTTTCGATTATAGCCGTATTATCATTGTCAATTAATGCTATATCTGCGTCAATATCCCTACCTAGAGGATCTTTTGTGCAAATCGTCACAATCTTTCCTCCTAAGGCATCAGAGAGAATCTTGGTAAATCCTTCGCCACCATCTGAAATCGGGTGACATATCACTTCGTCATCTGGAGAGAAAGCACCTGCAGCCGCCTTGACAGCTTGAGATGAACTTAGGCAGCCCTTGAAAGAATCTATTGCTATAACTGTTTTCATACAAAAATTCCGGTCAGCATTTTAGGCTGGACCGGAAAATATTTATTATATAGGCAATTCTAAAGATTCCTTCCAGGATATTTTTTAAGCCCTTCTTCCAATATGTGAAGAGCCTTTTTCATTTCAGGAATCTCAAGAACGTATGCGAGTCTTGCGTGATTTATGCCTTTGCCTGGAGTCTTGTAGAAAGATGCGGCAGGTGTGATCATTGTGGTCTCATTGTCCACCCTGAACTCCTCAAGCATCCAACGGGCGAATTTCTCGGCATCGTCAACAGGTAATTCGGCTACTGTGTAGAAAGCACCCATCGGGCGAGGTGAGAATACACCTTTAATATTATTAAGGGTATCGACCATAAAATCTCTTCTTGCAATATATTCGTCCCTGACAGCTTTGAAATACTCTGGAGGAGTGTCGAGAGCCCCGATAGAAGCGATTTGGCCGAAAACAGGTGGGCATAGACGAGCTTGTCCATATTTTAAAGCAGCCTTCATCACGTCTTGATTATGAGAAATGATCACTCCGATACGGGCTCCGCAAAGATTGTATCTTTTAGAGACGGAGTCAACGAGAATGACATTTTGCTCAAGCCCCGGGATGTTCATTGCTGAGAAATGAGGGGCATCCGTGTAACAGAATTCCCTATATACTTCATCGGAAATCAAGAAAAGATCGTGTTTCTTGGCAATGGCACCAAGAGCCAGCATATCTTCTTTGCTATACAATGTTCCAGTAGGATTGCCAGGATTGCTGATGAGGATAGCTTTAGTCTTTGGTGTTATCAATTTCTCAAAAGCATCCATAGATGGGACATTGAATCCATCGTGGATATCAGTAGAAACTGCCTTCATCGTAACTCCGTTCATATACGCGAATGTGTTGTAATTGGTATAGAATGGTTCCATTGCGATGATTTCGTCTCCCTCGTCGCAAGTGATCTGGACAGCCATATTTACAGCCTCACTTCCAGCTACGCATACCAATACCTCAGGAACAGAGATATCGATACCGATTTTCTTGTAATATTTTTCAACAAGGCCCTTTCTTAGTTCAATCAGACCTGCAGAATTTGAATAAGAGATGTGGTCGAGTTTGTTGTTTTTGACCGCATCCAGAGCACAGCTAGGCGACTTTATGTCTGGCTGGCCGACATTAAGATGATAAACTTTAATTCCCTGAGATGCTGCTGCATCTGCCAAAGGAACAAGCTTCCTTATGGCCGAAGCGGGCATCATTTCTGCTTTTTTTGAAATGTGAGCCATTTTTGAAAAATATTAAACGATTTTTAGAATATAAATCAAGCAAAGATAGTGATATTTTTTTACCTTTGTTCGTATTCAAAATTTTATTAAATCATTATTTTATGGCTACATTCAGACAAAGAGCTTTGAACGAAGCTGCCACTCATAGTAGTGAGCGTTTTTTCGTTGAGAAGGGGTCGGCATCTTCTTATTTCGGTCAAAACGTATTTGACACCAAGAAAATGAGAAGGTATATGTCCCAGCCTGCTTACGAGGCTGTAATGTCTGCAATTGAGCAAGGTACCAAGATCGACAGAGAGGTTGCGAATGAAATCGCATCAGGTATGAAGAATTGGGCCATTGAGATGGGTGCTACTCATTACACACATCTTTTCCAGCCAATGACTGGCTCAACTGCGGAAAAACACGAGGCTTTTGTATCCGTGAAGAACGGACAGGCATTTGAGAAATTCAGCGGAACTGCTCTCGTACAGCAGGAACCGGATGCTTCCAGTTTCCCTAACGGCGGTCTTCGAAACACGTTTGAAGCGCGTGGCTATTCTGCATGGGATCCTACATCTCCAGTATTCATTCTGGATGAGACCCTGTGTATTCCCTCAGTATTCGTTTCCTATACTGGTGAGGCACTGGATATGAAGGTGCCTAATCTTAAGTCTATTCAGGTCCTAAGCAACTCAGCGACTGCAGTGGCCAATCTTTTCGACCCTTCAGTTAAATCCGTATCTGTCAATCTCGGACTTGAGCAAGAGTATTTCGTTGTTGATGAGGCGCTTTACAACGCCAGACCGGATCTCGTCCTGTGTGACAGGACAGTCATTGGGCACACTTCGGCTAAGGATCAGCAGCTTTCCGATCATTATTTCGGAGCTATCCCATCCAGAGTTGTTGCATTTATGAAAGATTTCGAAACTGAAGCTTACAAACTAGGAATAGAACTTGTAACACGTCACAACGAGGTTGCTCCTAATCAATTCGAATGTGCTCCGATGTTCTGCGAGGCCACTAAGGCTATCGATCAGAATATGCTTCTGATGATTGTTATGCAGAAGGTTTCGGTGAAGCATCATTTGAAGGTGATTTTTCACGAAAAGCCATTCGACGGTGTGAACGGAAGTGGAAAACATTGCAATTGGTCGATGCAGACGGACAGCCACGTGAATCTTCTTTCCCCTGGGAAGACACCGGTTCAGACTGTTCAGTTCCTTGCATTTTATTCTTCTGTCCTGAAGGCGATACACGATCATTATTTCCTTTTGATGACTTCTATTTGCAATCTGAGCAATTCATATAGGTTGGGAGGCCACGAGGCTCCTCCTGCAATTATGTCGGTATTTTCAGGATCTACACTTTCAAAGGTGTTCGAATCCATAATCAAGACTAAATCACTGCCAAAAGCCCAAGCTACAAAGGAATCAATCAAGATAGCAAGTACTGTCCCGGATATTTTCCCTGACAATACTGATAGAAATAGGACTTCTCCATTTGCCTTTACCGGTAACAGGTTTGAATTCCGCGCTGTGGGTTCTTCTATGAACGTTGCTGGTGCTACTTATGTGATTAATTCTATCGTTGCGGCTAGCCTTCGCGAATTCCGTGCAGAAGTGGATAAACTTGAAGCCAACGGCGAGAACCGTGATGATGCCGTTATGGATGTCATTCGCAAATTTATCACTGTGTCGCAGGATATTATGTTCGATGGCAATGGCTACAGCAAGGAATGGCAGGAAGAAGCAGCCAAAAGAGGAATCAAGGCTGTTACCAATGTCCCAGATGCTTTCGATGTTTACAAGGAGAAGGACACAATAGAACTTTTCAATAAACTGGGAGTCCTTTCTCCGGCCGAATTGGAATCCAGATATGAGGTTTACAATGAGACCTATGTCAAGAAACTCCAGATTGAGGCCAGGGTAATAGGGGACATCTGCTTGAATCACGTGATTCCAGCCGCTGTTACTTATCAGAATGTATTGATGCAGAGTCTCCGAGGTGCAAAAGAGGTCTTCGGGGAAGAATACAAAATGATTTGTAAATCCGACATAGAAACATATAAGAACATTTCAGGATATGTGAACAAACTTTCCGTCGATGTGGAGAAACTGGTAGACACCCGCAAAAAGGCAAATGCAGTTGCCGATATATCCAAGAGGGCTAAAATGTATTCCAGAGATGTTCAGGATCAGATGGGCAAGGTGCGCAACAGCGCCGATCATCTGGAAATGATTATTGATGATGAGATGTGGCCGTTGCCTAAGTATAGGGAACTGCTCTTCTTTTAAATGATGCAAGTGAATAGTAGTTTAAATAAATTTTTAGTTCCGATCCTGATTGTCGCTCTTGCGACTTCGTGTGTCAGGAGTAAGCCTTCAGGATCGTCAACAATCCCTTATGTTGAGAATATTCTTGCGGATACGACATCCGCAGAGTATTCTCTTATTTCTTCTTTTGACGAATCGGACAATCAAGGTTGCATTGCAATTATCGGGACTCCTGAAGAATGTTTTTCCATTTCCGAAGAACTAATGACAAGCGATATGTTTGACAATATCGATGGTAGAAGGGTTCCAGACGGGCTTCCTGATTTTGCGGGAGAGACAATACTGTCGATAATCGACGAGGCAAATTCACCGTATGAGGGGTACTTGAAAGCCCAAAATTCCGAATTCCTTAGGGAATTGACTGTTAGAGAAGTGCTTTCCGCATTGGACCCGAAATGTGATTTGAGCCCATTCGATCAAAAACATTCTACAATGAAGCCAGTAGGAAAAATAATAATTTTGGCTTCCCCTATTATGACTGATTATGGTTTCTTCGATGTGGATACCATTTTCAGATATGCTGATAAGGATATCCCGATGATATCTATGAAAGATACTTCGGAATCAGTATCAAGCAAGTGCTATAATGTGCTTAGAAAGAAAGATGCTTTCACGCACAATATCTCATTTCCAAAGGCTGAAGGCCTTATTACAGTGCCGTCTTCAGTTGTCCCAACAAGCGATTTGGCCAATCCATTGACCTTTAAGGATGCATATAAGTATGCAAGGACTCCGAATTCCGATAAGAAAACTTTTTCTGTTATTAAGTATTCAGATAGGTATCTTTCAGAAGAGTCACTAACTTTGCTAATGACAATGGCACCAAAAACTTATCAATCGTATGTTCAGGATCAGTATCAATAATGAAGAATTGGAAGATTTGGCATTAGCCTCTTTTCCAGGAGAAATACACGTGATTGAAGACACAGGAGCCGAGTTTGACAGGGCTGTTGAGTATCTCAGATATCAAAAGGCTATAGGTTTCGATACTGAATCCAGACCCAGCTTTTCACCTGATCAGCCACATTTCGGGGTCTCTTTGCTCCAATTGTCAGGAATGGACAAGGCTTTTTTGTTCAGGATCAAGAAGACGGGAATGAGGCGCCCATTGTGCAAATTATTGTCTGATGTAGAGATAATAAAGGTCGGGGCTGCAGTCAATGATGATATAAGAGGACTTCAGAAATATAAGTGGTTCAAGCCAGGTTCTTTCATGGACCTGCAGAAGGTAGTCTGGGAATATGGTATCAAGGACAAGAGTGTCAAGAAAATGTCTGCCATCATATTGGGATTCAAGATATCCAAGGCACAGCAGCTTTCTAATTGGGAGGCGGATGAGTTATCTGAATCTCAGCGTAAATATGCTGCGACAGATGCTTGGGTATGTCTTCAAATGTATAATAAACTTATGGCTTCTCAGAAGAATCCACTTACTCCAGAGCAGTTTATGCCTCAGCCACCAGTTCATAAAGATGAGTTAGTATGACAAAAATAATCTTAAAGAAGGGCAGGGAGGCTTCAATCAGGCGTTTTCATCCCTGGGTATTTTCAGGTGCGATAGCTCAGGTTGTCGGTAATCCTGCTGAAGGAGACTTGGTTGGGGTTTATGCCTCTGATGGCTCTTTTTTGGCATCAGGACATTTTCAGGTAGGCTCAATTGCAGTACGCATCCTAAGTTTCTGTTCTGATGTATTGTCTCCTGATTTTTTTGAGGTAATGATATCTAAGGCGTTGAGTGTCAGGATTGCCGTTGGTCTAGCTCAAAGGCCGGGTTGTGAGTCTGGAAGTGTAGTTACAGACTGTTACAGACTAGTTCACGGTGAGGGCGACAATTTGCCAGGACTCATTATTGACTATTATGGTGGCGTTTGTGTACTTCAGGCTCATTCTGTTGGAATGTTTAGGGCTAAGAAGCAGATTGCCGATGCATTACAGAAAGTTTATGGTGAGTCATTGAAAGCGATTTACGATAAGAGTTCTGGAACAGCGCCTTATAAGGCTGGCTTGGAATTGATTGATGGATACATTTATAGGAAAGATGGATTTACTGATGACCAGCAAGTAGTGTTGGAAAATGGCAATAAATTCATAGTTAATTGGACTGAGGGCCAAAAGACAGGCTTTTTCTTGGACCAGAGGGAAAACAGAGCCTTGGTTGCAAGATATTCCAAAGGACGTAATGTGCTGAATCTCTTTTGTTATACTGGTGGATTCTCAGTTTATGCTTTAAGTGCCGGAGCGATTCACGTGGATTCTGTCGACAGTTCAGCAAAAGCTATGGAAATGGTGGACAAGAATGTAGCATTGAATGGTTATGATGATTCGCTTCATACTAGTTATTGTACTGATGCCATAGATTTCCTAAGGGATGTTCCTGAGGATAAGTATGATTTAATGATTGTTGATCCGCCTGCTTTTGCAAAGCATAGGGGAGCATTGGACAATGCTCTAAGAGCATATCAGAGACTTAATGCCTCTGCCATTTCTAGAGTTGCGCCTGGTGGTCTGATTCTCACATTTAGTTGCTCGCAGGTGGTTACAAAAGAAGCGTTTGCCCTCGCTGTATTTTCTGCCGCGGCTCAGACGGGAAGAAGTGTGAGGATTTTGGACAGGCTTAATCAGCCTGCAGATCATTCTGTGAATATTTATCATCCGGAAGGGGAGTACCTGAAAGGGCTCTTCTTGTATGTGGAATGATAAATAATTTGACATTAAAAGTTTTTTATATATCTTTGTACTTCCAAGGTGCTTTGGCCGAGTGGTTAGGCACAGGTCTGCAAAACCTGCTACAGCAGTCCGATTCTGCTAGGCACCTCTTCTTTTATAGAGCTAAAATCTCAAACTCCAGTTTTCTTCTGTCTCTACATCTTTATTTCAGCTTCGTTGTGGCAACTACCCGGCAAGGTCGGTTAAATTATGTCGACTTCCAGGATCATTTTCAGCCAAGAACATATTACGCATCGATTTTTGAATATGGTTTGCAAATTAAATGTTTTAAATTTGTTTAAAGAATATGCTTTCGATTTGATACTAAAATCGTTTAAATAAAATTCTCTATAATAATAGTCTTGTTTTTACGCAATATATTGTGGGTGCTATAAATTTATTTAAAAAATATTTTTGTGTTTATACTATTGATAATAAATGCATTAAGTCTTTTTTAATAAAATTTTATGAAAAATTTTATTAAAAAAGTTTGGAGATTTAAAAAATAGTAGTACCTTTGTATCCGGGTTGAACAAGGAGGTTCTCTTCCTGCACAACCTATTGGTTATTAGTTTTAGTGTTATTAATTATGTGGTTAGTATGAGTGGCCCCGCGTGATGCGGCGACGCTCATTTTTTTTGTATATATCCCAACCAGTAATAATTATCTAAGAACGAACTCCTTGAGTTCCTGATAAGTTTTAGCAGCCGGCAGTCCCATTACATTGGAGAATGAGCCATCTATACGGCTTATTCCTATGCAGCCGATCCACTCCTGAATACCATACGCCCCTGCTTTATCGAACGGCTTGTATTTGTCAACGTAGTATTTGATGTCTTCCCCTGACAGATCATTGAAATATACGTAGGAAGTGTCAGTGAATGTTACTTTTCCTTTTCTATCTCTGAGAGTTACAGCGGTAATTACCTTGTGTCTCTTACCTGAAAGTGTTCTCAGCATTTCGTAAGCCTCTTCGTGATGATGAGGTTTCCCGATAACCTTATCGTCCAAGAGTATAATAGTATCAGCTGTCAAGAGTATTTCATCCTTATCCAGCTCCCGGTGGAAACCATTTGATTTCCCTTCCGACATCAGAATAGGAATCTGTTCGTGAGGAATCAGGGCATCATATTTCTCTTGAAAGCGAGTTTTTGCTTCAACCGAGAAAATGATATCCATTTCACTTAAAATTTTTTCTCTGCGTGGAGATGTGCTTGAGAGAATGAGTGCCTTTCCATTTAAGTACATCATATGTATTAAATTAAAATAAAGAAGTATATGTACTTACACTAAAAGTCCAATTGCCTTGTTGTTTCATTGTATCTTCAATGGCCGCCCTGACGCATCCTTTTCCACCAGGTCTGGGGGAAATTATATCGGCAACCGCTTTAACTTCTTCGGCAGCATCATTGGGACAGACGCCAACACCACTTTCCACGATACATTCAATATCAGGGATGTCGTCTCCAAAGAACATAACTTCTTTAGGAGAAAGGTTGTGTTTCTTACAAAAGTCGCGGAAATCTCTGATCTTATTTCTAGAACCAAGGTATATGTCTTCTGGAGGAATTGCGCAGGTCTTGAATCTTGCTACAATACTTTGGGAGCGGCCGCCGGTAATGACCCCTACGGGGAATCCGTTCATTGTAGCCATTCTGACGGCAAAGCCGTCTTTTGCATCATAGATACGGAATATTTCGCCGGTCAGATCGCACAACAAGCCTCCATCAGTCATTACACCGTCTATATCGAAGGCGAAAGCTTTAATATGGCTGAGATCCATTTGATTATGATTTTGTTCCACCCATAGGGCCGAAATCTCCAAGGTTTAAAGTGGCTTTGGGCTGGACTTCCAATGCTATGTCTCCGAATTGCTGCTCGTACTTGGAAATATTTTCAGCAAGTGCGTTCAATAATCTTTTTGCGTGCTCTGGAGACATTACAATCCTATTGCTGATTTCCGGTTTAGGCAAGCCAGGGAGGATTGTCGCAAAGTCAATAATGAATTCGCTATGCGAATGGGTAATTATTGCAAGATTTGAATAAGAGCCTTTTGCTATCTCCGGCTTAATGTCCAGGCTGATCTGATTGTTCTTTTCGTCCATAATGAAGAAGTGTTAGTGCAATGAAACCATTGCAGTTGTTGATGCAAAGTTAGCGAAAAAAATAGTATCTTTGTACAATATGTTTGTTACAATCATTTAGCATATTCAATTGTTTATGGAATTATCTGCGAAGTACGATCCTTCTAGAGTAGAGGATAAATGGTATGCCTATTGGCTGAAAAATAAGTTTTTCCATTCAGAACCAAATAATAAACCACCTTATACGATAGTCATTCCGCCACCTAATGTTACTGGAATACTGCATATGGGGCACGTTTTGAACAATACTCTTAATGATGTCCTTATACGCAAAGCAAGGATGGATGGAAAGAATGCTTGTTGGGTGCCAGGAACAGATCACGCCTCAATCGCCACTGAAAGCAAGGTGGTTGCGAAACTCAAAGATATGGGCATAAGCAAAGATTCCATTTCAAGGGAAGAGTTCTTGAAATACGCTTGGGAATGGAAAGAGGAACACGGGAACAAGATTCTTGAACAGCTGCGCAAATTGGGAGCATCTTGCGACTGGGATCGGACCAAGTTCACTATGGATCCGGACCTGACAGAATCAGTCATCAATACCTTCGTATATTTTTATAAGAAGGGATGGATTTATAGAGGCGTCAGGATGGTCAATTGGGATCCAGTTGGTCTGACAGCTGTCAGCGATGAGGAAGTCATTCACAAGGATACGCAGAGCAAATTCTATCATTTGAGATATTTTATTTCTGATGGTAATGGCAACCCTACAGATAAATATATTATCGTGGCTACCACACGCCCTGAGACCATAATGGCAGATGCAGCAGTCTGTATCAATCCTGACGATGAACGTTATCATTGGCTTAAAGGAAAGAAAATTTTGATACCTCTGATCAATAGGGAAATACCTGTTATCGAGGACTCTTACGTCGAAGTTGGTTTCGGTACTGGCTGTTTGAAAGTGACGCCTGCCCACGATGCCCACGATTATGAAATAGGTCTTAGACATAATCTCCCTGTCCTTGACATTATTGACGATCACGGAAAATTGAATGAAAAAGCAAGGATACTGATAGGAGAAGATCGTTTCGTGGCGAGAAAGAAGATTGCCAAGATGCTTGAAGAAGCCGGCAACCTTGAGAAAATAGAAGATTACACGTCTCCTATAGGCTATTCGGAGAGGACTAATGCCATCATCGAACCGAAATTGTCCACACAATGGTTCCTCAAGATGGATGTTTTGGCCAAGAATGCTCTTGAGTCCGTTGAAAGTGGCAAGGTCAGATTGATTCCAGACAAGTATGTCAATACTTACAGGCATTGGATGGAAAACGTACACGATTGGTGTATTTCCAGACAACTTTGGTGGGGACAGCGTATTCCTGCCTATTATCTGCCTAACGGAAAGTATGTAGTGGAATCCACTTTGGCTAAGGCATTGGAAGCGGCAAAGAAAATCGATCCTGCTACAACAGAAGCAGATTTGAAACAAGATGAAGATGTTTTGGATACTTGGTTCTCTTCTTGGTTATGGCCTATATCGGTATTTGATGCCAACAAAGCCGGTCATCCGGAAGCGAAACCAAACAAAGATCTGGCTTATTATTATCCAACAAATGATTTGGTAACAGGACCAGATATCTTATTCTTCTGGGTAGCCAGGATGATAATGGCAGGGGATGAGTTTATGAACGACGTGCCATTCCATAATGTATATCTTACAGGAATTGTCAGGGACAAGCTTGGGCGGAAGATGTCCAAGACGTTGGGCAATTCTCCAGACCCTCTTGATCTTATTGCAAAGTATGGAGCTGACGCAGTTCGTATTGGAATGTTGCTATGTTCGTCAGCAGGCAACGATATTTTCTATGATGAATCGCAAGTTGAGCAAGGAAGAAATTTCTGCAACAAGATTTGGAATTCATATAGACTTATTAAAGGCTGGACTGTAGATAAGGCTATCCAACAACCTGATTCAAACATAGTTGCTGTGAAATGGTTTGGCCAAAGGCTAAGTCAGACAATAGAAATCGTAGAAGACGAATATTCGAAGTTCAGGATATCTGATGCATTGATGGCAACATACAAATTATTTTGGGATGACTACTGCTCTTGGTATCTTGAACTAATCAAGCCGGAATATGGGCAAGGCATTGATAATGAGACATATCAAGCCACGTTGAATTTCTTTGATTCTCTATTGAAGATGATTCACCCTGTTATGCCATTCATTACGGAAGAGCTATGGCACGATATGGAAGATAGAGATGAAAAAGAAACTATTATGTATGCATCTTCTCCAGTAGCAAGCAGTTATGATGCTTCATATATAGTCGCATTTGAGATGGCTGAAGAGACGATTAATAGCATTAGAGGGATTAGGCAGGAAAAAGGTCTTTCGCCAAAGCAGTCTTTAATTCTGAAAATTAAAGGTCAATTCCCAACTGAGATGTTGCCAGTTGTTTCCAAATTGGCCAATATCTCTACAATTGATTGCGTTGAAGGCTTCTCCGACAATCAGTCCGGTGTTTCATTTATGGTCAGTACAATTGAAATGTTCGTTCCGTTGGCTGGATTAGTTGATACTGCAGAAGAGATCTTAAAAGCCGAAGATTCGTTGGAATATCAGAAAAAATTCTTGGCCGGAGTTCGCAAAAAGCTCTCTAATGAGTCTTTTGTAGCACACGCTCCGGAGGCTGTCGTTGCTTTGGAACGTAAAAAGGAGTCAGATTCCCTCTCCAAGATCAGTAGTTTGGAATCTCAGCTTAAAGCATTGAAAAATAATTAATAAAACAATATTATTTTCCATTATAACATATTTGTTATGATATATTCTGAGGTTAATTTGGAAGTAAGGTACTATGAAACCGACCAAATGGGTGTGGTTCATCATTCCAATTATATAAGATATTTTGAATGCGCCAGAAATAATATGATGTTGCAGATGGGATATCCTATTGAGAAATGTGAGGAAGATGGAGTGTTCACTCCTATTGTCTCAGTTGAATGCAAGTATCATCATCCTGCCAAGATGGGGGATAAATTGAAGTGTGTCGCTATTGTTGAGAAAGCACCTTTGGCTAAATTGTTTATTAAACAAGCTGTTTACAATCAGTATAACGTGTTATGTGCTGACGGAATTGTTGTTTTGGGCTTCATAGATAAGGTAAGCGGACGTCCTATACGTTGTCCGGATATATTATCAAAAATGATTGAACAACATATTAATGATTAATTTTAATACCTGTTTATATGAATATTACATTCTGGGAAGTTTTATTGGTTGTCCTTGTAATCGTCCTTTTATTTGGCGGTAAGAAAATTCCTGAACTGATGAAAGGCCTTGGTAAGGGCGTGAAAAGTTTCAAGGAGGGTATGAGAGAGACAGAAGAAGAAATCAAGTCTATGGATGATACCCCTGAGAAAACAGAGCCAAAGAAAGACGACCAAGCTAAGAATCAGTAGAAGTGGCGGAGAAGGGCAGTGAGATGTCCTTTTGGGACCATTTAGATGTGCTGAGGTGGACTATTATCCGCTCCGGCATAGTTTACGTGATAGTCAGTTTAGCATTATTCAGCTTCAAAACATTCTTGTTTGATGTAGTTCTGGCTCCTGCTGACAGTAACTTCATTATTTACAAATTGTTTAAGGTCAATTTTGCATTGAAGTTGATTAATATCGAGGTTGCTGCCCAGTTCTTGACACATCTAAAAGTGGCATTTATCGGTGGATTTGTGATATCGTTTCCTTATATCGCTTATGAAATATGGAAATTTATTTCTCCAGCGTTATATGAAAAAGAAAAGAAAATTGCGGTGAAAGTACTGGTTGCGGCATTTTTCCTGTTTTATATAGGGGCATTGATCGGATATTTTCTCATTTTCCCGCTTGCGTTGAATTTTTTTCAGCAGTATTCCGTTAGCGAACTTATTACGAATACGATATCGCTCGATTCATATATATCATTGTTTTTCTCGATGATATTGCTAGTCGGTGTGTTATTCGAATTCCCGGTACTCATTTTTTTGCTATCAAGTATTGGACTAGTAAATCGTCCTATGCTTCGCAAATATCGTAGGCATGCGTTTGTGGCAACAGTGATTCTCGGTGTTATAATTACATCGGATCCATTCTCTCTGACCATTGTCACTTTGATTCTTTATGGTTTGTATGAGATAAGTATATATGTTTGTAAAAAAGGAAGTTAGACTATATGATTTCAATTAATAATTTAACAGTATCGTATGGCAATTTCATTCTATTGGATAATATCAATTTCCATATCAGTGAGGATGATAAGATAGGATTGGTTGGGAAAAATGGTGCTGGCAAGTCTACAATTATGAAGTTGATCTGTAATCTTCAGAGTCAGACTTCCGGCAGCATCGATAAGCCAAAAGACCTGACCATTGGGTATCTGCCCCAGATAATGAATCATCACAAAGGGAAATCGGTTATTGATGAAACAATGACTGCTTTCGATTCTATGCTTCAGATGGAAAAAGAAGTCAACAGTATCAGTATAGCACTTTCTGAACGTACTGATTATGAGTCTGATGAATATATACAACTTATAAATCGCCTAAATGAACTCAATGACCTATTGTCTATGAGCCATAGCGAACCTCCAAGAGTGCAGGCTGAAAAGACTTTATTAGGTCTTGGCTTCAAGGACGAAGACTTTGAAAGAAAGACCGAGTCTTTTTCCCAGGGATGGAATATGAGGATAGAATTGGCTAAGATCATTCTTTCCAAACCTGAGGTCTTATTGCTCGATGAGCCTACCAACCACTTGGATATTGAATCCATTGAATGGCTTGAGGACTATCTGAAAGGATATCGCGGATCCTTATTGTTGGTTTCACATGATAGACAATTCTTGGACAATGTCACAAATAGGACTGTTGAAATAATGCTCGGACATATCCACGATTACAAAGTGCCTTATAGCCAATATGTTGAACTAAGGAAAGATCGTCTTGCCCAGCAAGCTGCCGCTTATGACAATCAGCAGAAGATGATTGAAAAGACAGAAGATTTCATTCGCAGGTTCCGTTATAAGCCGACAAAGTCAAATCAAGTTCAATCCCGTATAAAGGCGCTTGAGAAGTTGGACATTATAGAAATGGATGAAACAGACAACGTCACATTGTCTGTAAAGTTCCCTCCGGCACCTCGATCAGGGGACATTGCTTTCAAGGCAATGGATCTTACAGTCGGTTATCCTCAGAAAGTAGTTTTCAAGAATGCCGACATTGAAGTAAAGAGAGGAGAGAAAGTAGCCTTGATTGGGCGAAATGGAGAGGGCAAGACTACACTTATGAGAGTGATAATGGGGGAGTTGGCTCCTGTTTCAGGGGAGGCTCGCCTCGGTTATAATGTAAGCATCGGCTATTATGCACAGAACCAAGAGGATATCTTGGACAAGAATGAAACAGTTTATGGAACTTTGGACAGTATTGCTGTTGGTGACATTAGGACCAAACTCAGGGATATACTTGCAGAATTTCTCTTCAGGGGAGAAGATATTGACAAAAAGGTATCTGTGCTCAGTGGCGGAGAACGGGCTCGTCTGGGAATGGCTAAGCTTATGCTGGAACCTTACAATCTGCTTGCTCTCGATGAACCGACGAATCATATGGATATCAAGTCGAAGGATATTTTAAAGCAGGCTCTTAAGGCTTATGACGGTACGTTAATTGTTGTATCTCACGACAGGGATTTTCTGGAAGGTCTGGTGGACAAGATGTACGAATTCAGAGATGGAAAAGTGAGAGAACACATCGGGAGTGTCCAAGCGTTCCTTGAGAAGAGGAAAATTGAAAATCTTCAGGAACTTGAGCGCCGTTTCCATCAGGATTCCAAGCCGGCAATCGTAGAGGAGAAAAAGATTGAGGCCAAGAAAAGTTTCCAGACTCAGAAGGTACTTTCAAAAGAAGAAAAGAAGCATAAGAACAGGATCGCCTTCCTCGAAAAGAAAATAGATGAATCGGAGTCAAAGATGAAAGAGATTGAGAAGACCCTTGCCAATCCGACACCAAAGGACGACATTATGGAACTTACCAGGACTTATCTTGAAACCAAGAGGGTTTTGGACTCTCTAACGGATGAGTGGGGTAGATTAATTGAAGAATGATACTTAATATTTCAATAAAATGAACTCATTAATTATAAATAAATTATCGATTATTATCGGAACCATAGGATTGATTATTGCAGGGTCCCCTATGAATGCTCAGACCAAGGTCGTAAACCACGATTTTTCGGTCTTTACAGGTATCGATGTGCAAGATGATTTCGAAGTAAGCATCAGCAATTCTGACAATTACAGTATCAGGCTCACAGTCAGTGAAGCTCTTACAGATTATATCCAGACTTACGTAAAGGCCCAAACTCTTCATATATTCCTGGATACCAAATCGATTCCTTCGGATGTTAAGAAAATGTTCAAAGGAAAGAACGCGATAAAGCCGGTCTTGAAAGCCGTCATATTTATGCCTACTATCAACAAGATCAATATGTCTGATAATTCGTCGATTAACTCTACAACACCTTTCGAAACCGCTACCTCATTTTCTTTGAATATGTCCGGTAAGACGATGATTTCCAATCTGAACATCAAGGCAAATTCAGCCGATATTACTATGTCGAAGAATTCAAATGCAGATATTACAGTGTCTGCAGACAATATCACGGCAAGTACATCTGGATCTTCGAATCTCAAATTGGCGAAGAGTGGAAAAGAATTGACCTTGGATCCATCGGGTTCTTCAATAATTAATGTCAGTGGGAATAATTCCAAAGTTGTGGTAAAGTCATCCGGTCCTTCCAAGGTGAGTATCATAGGATCGACCACCGATTTAAGCGTATCTGGGTCGGGTTCTGGAATTATTGATGCTCTTGGGCTTGTGACAAGTACGGCCTCGATTGGAGTAAAGGGATCTGCATCAGTCACCGAGAGTGCTACTGATACCTTGACTTTGGATATATCTGACGGTTGCAAGGTGATTTTCACTGGTGATCCAAAGGTTGTCATTACAAATATCAAGAATTCTTCCGTATCCAGGTACGGGGTAAAATAACAACAAAATGTTCGTGCTTGATTCACATTGCGATACACCATCGCAACTTATGCGGCTTCGCGACTTGGGTGTAGATAATCCAAGAGCCCATATCGATTTCCCTAAGTTGCAGAAAGGAGGTGTCGATGCCTCATTTTTCGCTTTATTCAATTCAAATTCGCTTGCTCCTGATGCCGCAACAAGGTATACTCTTGAGATGATATCGGCTGTGTACGATTCATTGGATCAGAATAGGGATAAGGCCGCATTGGCCTTGTCTCCGGCAGAGGCTTTGGCAAATAAAAAAAAAGGCTTGGTATCCATATTCATAGGAATGGAAAACGGAGCTCCTATTCAGAAGTCTCTTTCCTTGCTTAGGATGTTTTATCGTATGGGGGTCAGATATGTAACATTGACTCACAATGGGGATAATGAGATTTGCGATTCTGCAGCTCAAGGAAAACGATGGAACGGCTTGAGTCCATTTGGGAAAGAAGTATTAGCAGAGATGAACAGGCTTGGTATGATCATTGATATTGCGCATTGTTCTGACAAAACATTCTATGATTGCATAAAATATTCAAAGGCTCCAATCGTTTCTACACATTCCTGTTGCAGGGCACTTGCTCATCATAGAAGGAATTTTACTGACGATATGCTTAAAACTATCGGCGAAAATGATGGAGTAATACAAATCAATTTCTTTCCGGCATTCCTTTCTGATAAATTCAACGAATATTTAGATAAATCTGGAATTGGTGATAGGGCTGACGCAATAGAAGATGAATTTATTAAGGATCCAGGTAATCCAGAAAAGATTGCAGCTTGGAATAGAGTACAAGATGAACTTCTGGCTCTTGACAGACCTTCTTATAAAGATGTTGTAGATCATATCGATTATGCTGTGTGCCTCGCTGGAATCGATCACGTAGGAATCGGTTCTGATTTCGATGGAATTTTGGTTCCGCCAAAAGGATTGGAAAATGTTTCCAAAATCCAAGTTGTTTTTGAAGAGATGCGCAGACGCGGTTATACAGAGAAAGATATTGAGAAGGTGGCGGGTGGAAATTTTCTTAGGGTGTTTCGAAAAGTAATTACAGTTTCAAAAGAATTGATTCGATAAGAAGTATTATAATCCCTTATGAGATACAAAAGTATATATTACAAATGTGTTATAACATATAACTAGTTTGTTATATATGCTTATTGCGAGTTTCTTAGATCTCTTTCAATAACTTTTCTCAAAGCATCCAATGCTGAAGCAGCAAAACGTTTCGAATTTACATCCCGGTCGTTCTGATAGTTCCTTTTGACGCTTGTAACACCATTTGGACCAGCAATACCTATCCATACTGTCCCAATCGGATTCTGACCATCGCCTGTAGGGCCGGACAAACCTGTTGTTGAAACAGCATAATCAGATTTGGTAAGGTTCTTAACACCCTCTGCCATGCTGGAAGCAACAAGGCTGCTCACAACTCCATATCTGTTCAGTATGGTTGGGGGAACATTTAAGACCTTCTCTTTAATATTTATAGCGTATGACGTTACAGATCCTAAGAAATATTCAGAAGCACCTGGTACAGAAGTGATTAAGGCTGATACTAGACCACCTGTGCAAGATTCGGCAATACTCAAAGTCTTCTTGTTCTGTTTTAGTAGCCGTCCTATGTAATCTTGTAGAGTATCGTCTTGAGTCGAATAGATGTTGTTTCCAAGGATTCCCTTAAGTTTTTCAAGCTGTTCATTCACCATCGCTTGTTCCCGAGCCGTCTTTCCTCCATATATTGATAGCCTTAGTCTTACACCGGTGAGAATATCTGGCAGATATGCAAGATGCATTTCTTTTGGAAGATCATTTTCCCATTGCTCAATTGTTTGAGCCAGTTCGGATTCGGCCATTCCGAAAGTCATTATGCTCTTGTGATAGATATCGGAAAGGGGAGTATGATCTCGTATATCATTGATTACCTCTGATATGCCTTCTCTTACTTCATAAGGAACCCCAGGTAAAGAATATAGGGTTGCCGGATGACCGAACCTATTGTCTTGGAACCTGAATACCATAATTGGAGCTGTACCGACTTCATTTGCAATTACTTCACAAGTATCAGGTACCATTGCTTGTTGTTTGTTGCTCTCAAGTACGTCCAGACCTCTTGATTTAAGGATACGGGTGTTGATACTCTGTTGATTTTTGTTCTCAACATAACTTTTACTTCCTGAAAGAGCGGCAAGAGCAGCTTTGGTGATGTCGTCTTTGGTCGGTCCAAGGCCCCCAGTAACAATCACAATTCCGCAATTCCTAAGTTCATTGCGCAACTCATTGGCAATAGTTACTTGGTCATCTCCAATAGATAGCATTCTGGTGACTTTGATCCCTAAACTCTCCAATTCGGTAGCGATAAATGATGAATTGGTGTCAACTACTTGTCCAATCAAGATTTCATCGCCAATTGTGCAGATGGAAGCTTCAATCATAATTATTTCCTCCCTAAGTATTTAATTATATGCTTCACAATCGAAGGCCCTTCGTAAATGAAGCCAGTATATATTTCTAATAGTGAAGCGCCGGAGTTCAGCATCTCTTCAGCTTGTTCTGGACTCATTATTCCTCCAACTCCGATTATTGCAATGCGGTGGTGTGTATATTCTGCAATATATTTTATCAGGCCAAGGTTCTTAGAATAAAGCGGAGCCCCCGATAAGCCGCCATTTCCAATCTCGTCAATCTTATCGTTAGATATAGTCAGTCCATCGCGTTTACGTGTGGTATTTCCTGCTACGATGCCATCCACTCCAGACAACATACAATAATCCAATATCTCATTTAGTTTTGGATGTGGAATGTCCGGCGATAGTTTCAGCAAGATAGGCTTATACTTGTCATAAGTAAGTCTGAGCACCAGCAGGCGATCTACGACAGATGAAAGCAAGTCGATATCTTGTAATGCCTCTGAACCTACCACGTTGGGGCAGGAAATATTCAAAACGAAAAAGTCTGCGAAGTCGTAACTTAATGCCAATGACGTCTCGTAATCTCTGATTATCTCTTCTTCACTTGTGCTGTTTGTATTTTTGGCCAGGCTTATGGCAAGAATGCAATCTGGCGGATTGGACTGAATATGCGCAATTGCCTTACGCACGCCACAATTGTTGATCCCCATTCTATTGATAATCGCATTGTCTTTAGGTATTCTGAAAACTCTCGGCTTGGAATTTCCGTTTTGGGCTTCCAATGTCAACGATCCAACTTCTACAAAGCCAAAACCGCAGTCTGATAATTCATTATAATGCTCGGCATTCTTGTCAAGACCGGCGGCCAAACCTATCGGATTTGGGAACTTTATGCCGAAAACCTCTCTTGCCAATGAGGGCGAGTCTTTCTTCAGTAATAAACGTAAAAAGGTTCTTCCCAAAGGAATATTACGCACTACAGTAAGCAAAGAAAGCACCAGATTATGGGCGGTCTCAGCGTAAAATTTGAATAAAAAAGGTCTTAATAGAAACTTGTACATTTGTCAGGCAACTAACGGCTGAGCAAAGGTAACAAAAAAACAATTACTTTATTTCTTCAAAAGTACTATCGTCATAAAAAACAATAACTTTTGAGATTGATCTCTTGCCGATCGCGCTTTCATACCTTCGCTCGTCATTTGAGAATGGCGGAGTGTCAATACTGTGCGGTGAGTTATTCGCCTCAGTATCAGAAGTATTCATTAAAGAAGGATGGATGGACTCTTCGTCAAATTGAGAAGAAAGGTTATCATCAGGAGGGAAGAGGTTGTCGTCGTTGGAATCTGCTTGCAATTGCCGCACTCCCAAAGTATCTTTTCCTTGAGTGTCTTTATACATTTTACCTTTGCCAGTCAACAGCCAATCCATATTAAGATTAGGAAATCGGGAAACAAGACTTACCAGAAAATCAAAACTAGGTTTGTTCCTTCCTTGTAAGACGTGCGATATACTTGCTGGCGCGACATTGATGCTTGACGCTAATGAAGCTTGTGAGATGTTCTCAGCTGCAAGAAACTGTTGCAATCTGTTGTTCATATTTCTTAATTGACTTTTTACAAATGTAAACAGATTATTTGTAAAAGCAAAACATTTATATTGTTAACAAAAGTATATGTGATTGAATAGGCATAGAAATAAGAGTGAATAATACTATAAGTATTAATTTGAATAACAAGTGTTAAATCACTGATAAATAAATATTTAATATGCTTAATGTTCAAGAAACTACACTATTTTGCCTATAGTTAATCTCATAATAGTAATATTATTTATATCTATAGTTTAATTATATAGCATAATATATTAATTATCAATATATTATAATTTATAGAAATTACTCATAAATAATTCTTATTTAACATTTATAAACATTGCCAAATGTTAACAGTAATAACTGTTGATAAGCTGTTTAATATACAGATGTTTATAAGTTAATTCGTAAATGTAGATTTCTAAATGTCCGTATTTATCAGTAATTTTGTATTTCAAATAAATGATATGATACCTAAGATTAGAATAGAAGATTTCAATTACCCATTGCCCGACGACAGGATAGCAAAATATCCATTACCTAGAAGAGACGTCTCAAAATTATTACGATATGAGGATGGTAATGTTTCCGAATATATTTTTTATGACATTCCTTCTCTTTTGCCAGAAAATGCCTTGATGATATTCAATGATACCAAGGTCGTTCCAGCCAGACTACATTTTCAAAGGAAAACTGGAGCTAAAATTGAGATTTTCTGTCTCGAACCTAAAGATCCTTCAGAATATAATTTAGCCTTTGCTTCGATCGGCCAATGCAGTTGGAAATGTGTGATAGGAAATGCCAAAAAATGGAAGGGTGATACCTTATTTTTATACAATCCGCTGCTTAACAAAGATGTTACATCAATGGATTTGCGTGCTGATCTTCTGGAAAGAGAAGGTGAGACAGGTATAGTAAAGTTCAGTTGGACAGGTAATTATGTGTTTTCACAAGTTCTGGAGGTGTGTGGTACTATCCCAATTCCTCCATATTTGAATCGTGAATCGGAATCTATAGATATTCAGAGGTATCAAACCCTTTATGCGAAGATAAGAGGCTCCGTTGCGGCCCCTACGGCAGGCTTGCATTTTACTGATGAGGTACTAGCCAGGATAAAAAGTAAGGGCATAGATATGGAAAATGTTTGTCTGCACGTTGGTGCTGGTACGTTTCTTCCTGTCAAGAGCCAGGAAATATCCGGACACCCGATGCATCGTGAGCCATTTGCTGTTCCTTTGTTTCTATTAAAATCAATTAGGCAAGGTGGCAGACCAATCGTTGCAGTGGGCACAACTTCAGTCCGAACCCTTGAATCCTTATATTATGTCGGTGTGAAGTGTATTGAAGATGGGAAGCCTTCCGACGTGGCTCAATGGGATCCATATGAGAGGGATTACTCCTATACGATTCAAGAAGCTTTGGATGCAATTATAAAATATCTTGAAGCAAATCATCTGGATGAACTTAAGGTTGGTACAAGAATCATTATTGTGCCTGGTTTTAAATTCAAATTGGTTGATATGCTTGTAACGAATTTCCATCAGCCTGAAAGTACCCTTATACTTTTGATTTCCGCCTTTGTCGGTGGCGATTGGAAAACCATATATGATTACGCCCTTTCCAATGGTTTCCGTTTCTTGAGTTATGGGGATAGTTCCTTGCTCTCAAGAGTGGATAAAAGTAGACTATAATTTGATTATTGTAGCATTTTTCATAGATTTGCAGAGTATTTAAACCTAAACATTATGCCAGATTCATCTGAATTTGATAATATCAGTCCGTATAGTGATGAAGAAGCCGTCAAGGCGTTAAGCGTGGTTGCCAATCATCCACTTGTACCGGTGATCTCAAAATATCTTTTTCCTAATGAGAAGGTAACTTTCTTAAGAGATACGTTGAAAAACATTACGGATATTGATGAGTTTCAACAATTGGTTATGTCCAAAGCCATTGAGTGGGTATTGGCCAATACTGCCCATAACTTTTCTTACGATGGCATCAAAAATCTGAAATCCCTTAACGGAAAGAAATTCTTGTTGCTTTCGAACCATAGGGACATCATTTTGGATCCGGCAATCAGCCAGGTCGTTTTGTTTAAGAACGGTATTCCTATGACTGAAATTGCTGTAGGAGACAATCTTCTTTCAAGCAAGACAGCTGAATATCTTCTGCGTTCCAACAGGATGATCAAGGTTATCAGGGGTATTTCTGCGAGAGAACTTTATCTGTCTTCGCAGACTCTTTCAAAATATATCAGGCAGACCATTACTTCAGGAAAAAATTCAATATGGCTCGCTCAGAGGCAGGGCAGGACAAAGGATGGAGTCGATATCACAGAGCAGGGCCTTTTGAAGATGCTCGATATGAGCGGAACCAAGACTTTCAAGGAGAATTTTATGGACTTGAACATTGTTCCTCTTAGCATATCTTATGAATATGAGCCTTGCGATGCACGTAAAGCAAGGGAATTGCTGATTTCTAGGACTCAGAAATATGTTAAATCCAAGAAAGAAGATGTTCATAGCATTATCATAGGTATGAGGCAGCCTAAAGGCAATATACATTTGAATATTGGCAAGCCTTTGACTGCAGAAGAGATCGAGGCAGCTTCATATTGCGATAAGAACGACCGATATCAGGCAATTCGTCACGCCGTGGACAAACGTGTGATTGAAGGTTATAGGCTATGGAAGACAAATTATATGGGATATGATTTGGCAAACCATAGTTATAAGTATTCTAATAAGTATACGCCTGAAGATATTGCTGCATTCACTTCTTACATTGATCACAAACTCAATACTGTAGAAAGTTCTTTGAACAGAGCCGATTTGCGTGATATACTGCTTCGAATATATGGCAATCCTGTCGCTTGCAAAGAAAAACTCAAAGAAGAAGAATCACAGAACAATTTATAATAAATGAAGCCCGGCAGCTGGCCGGGCTTCTTCATTTTCATAGTCGTTCCCTTTACGACAATTTGTCAACGTGGACATCCATTTGAGGAAATGGAAATTCAATTCCTTTCTTGGTGAGTTCGGTGTAGATGGATTCGTTAATATTATAGAATACGTCCCAATAGTCTTCTGACTTTACCCAAGTTCTGACCACGAATTCGATGCTGCTGTCCTTGAGAGCGGCAAATGCAATGAACGGATCGGCCAAGCCTTCTATCTTAGAGTCGAGAATCCTCTTATCTGATTTGAGCACGTTCATAATTTCAGTCTTGACTTTTTCCGCCTCGGCTCCGTAAGCGACATCGACAAGCCATTCAATTCTCCTATAATGATGCTGGGAAAAATTATTGATATTTCCATTTGACAAGGCGCCATTAGGGAGTATTATACTTCGATTGTCTGCTGTAGTTAACTTAGTACTAACAATATTGACCTCAGAGACGACTCCTACATATCCAAGTGCTTCAATCAAGTCTCCGGCCTTGAAAGGCTTGAAGGCTAGGATCATTATTCCACCTGCGAAGTTTTGAACTGTTCCGCTGAGCGCCATACCGATTGCCATTCCTCCAGCTGCCAAAAGGGCTGCGAGAGATGTGGTATTGATACCCAAAGTGCCAATTGTAATAATCAGCAACAGTACTGTCAATGATATTGTGGTCAAACTGGTGACAAAGGAAGCAAGCGCTCCTTCAGTGCCTTTTCTTTGGAAGAATTTCTTAAGTATACCTTTGGCTTTCTTAATTAGCCAAGCGCCGACCATATAAATGATGATGGCGGCTAGTACTTTCAGACCGAAATCAATTGCCTGCTGACCGATATTGTTAATGAACTCGTTTGGATTTTTGACCAATTCGGTTGTCACTTGTTCAAGATGAGTCTTGGCAGAATCTGCCAGATTGACTGAATCGGCAGGGGGAATCTGTAATATCAAATGCATTTAACTTAATAAATTTATTTAGATTAAAATAATCTGTCAACTTGTGATATGATATCTTCGACTGGAAGGTCTGGACTGAGAACAAGGTCAGGTTGCTTGAGGATGAAACCTTTTTTGGTCGCATTCAACATTCCGCCGCCGCTAATGTTTATCATCACGACGTCTTCTTTTTTGACTTGTCCGTTCTCCAATGCCTGGTGAAGTCCAGCTACAGCGGCCGCTGCTGCAGAGAAGATGTCAACTCCTTCGCGATTGAAGAACTGAAGCAGCCAATATACAATCTCATCATTAGTGACTTTGAACATATCTCCATTTGTTGCTTTTAGCACATCATATAGACCACCTGAAAGGCTGTATGGTGGCTTCCTGTTGGAAAGGACTTTGGCCAAAATGACCTCGGCATCCCTTCTTGACTGTTCAGCCGTTAGGTCAACTAGTGGTTTGGACTGAGCCTTCCAGGAATCATACATAACTGTGAAAGGTACATTCTGAACCGCAAATATTTTCATTATGTTCTTCCCGTATCGACCGTCCTCTATGAGCCTTAAGTTGTTTTCATAAGCAGCAATTGCTCCTGTCCCGCTTCCAACAGCCTGAAAATAGGCATCAGGAATGCGTCCGATGCATTCAACAGCCGAAAGAACCGTAGTTCCCATTCCGTCCCTTCTGGCAACATTCTTCGCACCGCCTTCGGCCCTATATCTTGAATCCTTGCACAATTTGTCGCCAAGAGTGATTGCGTCGAAATAATCTGTGCCGTGAGGGGTGGCAATGATTTTCACACAATTCTTAAGTTTCTTTCTGAACCAGAGGTCACTGACGTTGTCTTGAGGTATGGAAATGACAAGTGGAATATTGTTGTCAGAACATACTTGTGCGAAGGACCTGGCCGTATTCCCTGCGGACTGGACTACTAGAATGTGTCTGTCGTTCTTAGGGAGTCTGGCGCATACTGCGAATGCTTCTGTTTCCTTGAAAGAGCAAGTTGCCATTCTGGCTCCTATTTTAGGGAAGAATCCGGAGAAGGTGATGTATAGGTTCTCCATACCTAGTTGATTTGCAAGTCCTTTGCTCTTGTATGTTACGGGGGCGTGAGAATGCCTTAACGTTCTTGTGACAGGTAGCCAGTTGGCGTATCTGTACAGGCCGTCCAAGTCTTCTCTAGGTGCGAATTTATTGGTCTCGTAAATTGCCCTTACCAATGAGGGTGAAGTGGCTTCGGGGTCGGCTAATGTCCATCCCTGGTCGTTGAATAATCTTCCAGTACCAACATTCATCAGTTGATACTTCGTCGGTGAAAATCCCATTGTTTAATGTTTTAGTACTAACAAATCACTGAATCTGTTTCAGATAAAATGTTCTATAATTCTACAAATTTACACTTTTTTGGATAAAAATCTTATATTTGCGTCAAAGCAAACCCAAATAAATATGACACCGATATCAATTTTTAAGAAAATCACATTAGTGCTCTTCTTAAGTTCGCTTTTTATTACTGCCAGTGCTGCCACAAAATCAATAATATTCAGGATAAGACTGAATAGCGAAATCAATTCCTTGGCTCAGAAGAAAGTAGTTTTAGGCCTTCAGAAAGCCCACGAGAGGAATGCCGATTTCATTATCTTGGATTTGGACACTTATGGAGGGGCTCTCGATGCCGCGGATAGCATTAGAAGTGCCATCTTAAGATGCGACATTCCAGTTGTAGCGTATGTCAATATGCAAGCCGCATCGGCTGGGGCATTGATAAGTATCGCTTGTGATTCGATTTATATGAAGACTGGCAGTTCAATTGGGGCTGCAACTGTTGTCAACACTACTGGAAAGGTTATGCCGGATAAATACCAATCTTTTATGAGAGGTATGATGAGGGCCACAGCTGAGGCCAATGGCAGGAATCCTAAAGTTGCAGAAGCAATGGTCGATACCGCTCACGTACTCAGTCTCACGCCTTCGGAAGCAGTCAAAGTCGGCTATTGCGATGGTATCTGTGAAAGCGTTGATGAAGTGGCCCAAAAATTAACCAGAGGAGAATCCGGTGGGTATAAAATCGAAAATGTCCAGTTGTCAGCTTCTGAAAAGGCCGTACTTTTTATGATGAATCCTATACTTCAAGCTATTTTCCTGATAATGATAATAGGAGGTATCTATATCGAATTCAAGACCCCTGGAATAGGAATACCTATTGCTGTGGCAATATTGGGTGCAATCCTTTATTTTTCACCATTATACATTCAGTCCTTGGCCCAGAATTGGGAAATCCTTCTTTTCATTGTAGGGTTGATATTGCTTGGAATGGAATTATTTGTGATTCCGGGTTTTGGAATCTGCGGTATATCCGGTATCGTTTCTATTGTCGTGTCTTTGACTTTTGCCGCCGTAGACAACGATTTGGTATTCAATGGAACCGGCAAATTCGATTATATGGCTGTCCTGCTACCGTTCGGACTTGTGATAATATCCGCTTTCATTGCCATAACAGGTTCAATCTATTTAGTGCATAAACTATATCCAACCAAGACCTTCGACTATGTGGCATTGAGGCAGTCGCTGGATGAAAAAGATGGCTTCGTCGGAGTCAAAATAGGAATGGATCCGCTTGTTGGCAAGGAGGCTACAGTATTCACAGACCTTAAGCCGTCTGGGAAAGTGATGACCAATGGCAGAGTATACGAAGCCACTTTGACTTTCGGATATGCAACCAAAGGTGAATCAGTCAGGATAGTAAAAGCTGAACAAGGGCGTCTATATTGCGAGAAAATATCTTAGGCTTTTTTGATCAGCCTGCACACATTTTCAACGTGTTGGGTATGAGGAAACATATCCACAGGTTGTACGTCGGTAATGTCGTATTTTTCAGCTAACAAGGCCAAATCTCTGGCCTGTGAAGCAGGATTGCAACTAACATATACAATATTTTCAGGGGCGGAATTAAATATTACTTTGGCAACATCAGGATGAATGCCACACCGAGGAGGGTCCAATATTATGACATCAGGATGGCCGTGCTTTGAAATGAAATCGTCATTCAAGATGTCTTTCATATCGCCAGCAAAGAATTCGCAATTGCTGATTCCGTTTTTTGCAGCATTGACTTTTGCATCTTCAATGGCTTCGGGAACATATTCAATTCCAATTACTTTGGCGGCTTTTGCTGATACGAATTGGGCAATGGTGCCAGTGCCTGTATAAAGATCGTAAACAATCTCGTTTCCACTCAGTCCCGCATACTTGCGTACAACGCTGTAAAGCTTGTATGCCTGAAGAGTATTAGTCTGATAAAATGACTTTGGCCCAATCTTGAAGGTAAGATTTTCCATATGCTCATATATGGCATCATCACCCTTGTAAAGAATGCAGTCCAGGTCACTAATTGAATCATTTAACTTGCTGTTAATAATGTAATAAAGAGAAGTTATCTGATTAAATGCTTTAGCTACTGAATCCAACATGGGTTCCCTCGTTTCCGGTTCATCATAGAAGAAACTCAATATCACCATCACATCGCCTTCTTCTGTAGTGCGAATGAACATATTTCTCAAATAGCCGGATTTCTCTCTTATATTGAAGAAAGACATCTTATGGTCCAGAGCATATTGCTTGACGAATAGACGGATGTCATTTGATGGATCCATCTGAAGATAACATTTCTTGATGTCCAAAACTTTGTCGAAGAATTTGCCAACGTGGAATCCAAGTCCGTACAATTCATCTTCTGGCATTGTCTCGGGATTTTCTCCTGTCAATATCCATCTTTTAGCGGAAAAAGTATATTCAAGTTTGTTCCTATAGAATTCAGTCTTGTCGGAGCCGATAATTGGCGATATTTCAGGAACTTGCAAGTGACCAAGGCGTACCAGTTGGTCCCAAACCTGTTGCTGCTTTGCTTGTAATTGAAGTGGATATGGAAGTGGTTGCCATCTGCATCCCCCGCATATCCCGAAATGACTGCAAAATGGTTCCAGTCGTGATTCGGAAGGCTTAACGATGCGTGTAATGTATCCTTCCATATAATTTTTCTTCTTTTTCGTGACTCTGATGTCGACAACGTCTCCTGGTACCGCAAATTCTACGAATACTACGGTTCCATCATAATGAGCAAGTGCTTTACCAACAGCGGCTACTGATTCTATTGTGACGTTTTCTATCAGGAGGTCTACCTTTTTTCTAGACATAATTATTCCTCATTGTTCCTTACCACGGCTTGGGAAATATTGATGATAAAGTCTCCCATAGCCTCAAGTTCTGCAACCAGATCCAAGAAATAGTTGCTTGCCTGATAGTGGCCTTCTTGTTTTTCTATTTGTTGTATACCTTCTTCACGAAGGGCGTTCCTTAAATTGTTGATATTGTTTTCAGCGTTGTATGCATTGTCTATATTGACAAGTTTTCCATCTTTGGCTTGATTCAAATTGGTTTCCATGACTTGGAATGCGGCTTCGACCTTGCCAATCATCAGATTCAAGTTGGCTATGGCATCTTCGTCGAATTCTTGTTTATGGGCACGAAGTCTGGCCAGCAATCTGCTAATATTTTCGCAACTGTCACCAAGGCTTTCCAATTCACCGATGACCCTGTACATAACTTTAACTTCTTCACCTTCTTCGGCACTTAGTTCTTGAGATGTTATTCCATTTAGGAAAGCAGCAATCTCGTATTCGAATTTATCGGTGATCTCTTCACATTCAACTAGTTTAGTCCTATATATTTCAAATTTGTCAGGATCCGTCTCATTAACAGCCTGCTTGACATAACTGAAGCCATCGTGTGCGTTGGCGGCGAAATTGATGATCTCGTTTAATGCCTGGTCTAAGGATAGGGAAGGGGTTCCAAGTCTGCCTGAACTGATATATTTCAAGGTGAAATTTTGTTCATCTTTTGCTTTTTCTGGTTCTTTTATGAACCAGCAGACAAATTTGACTATAATATGTGAGAACCATATCAAGATACAAGCATTGATAAGGTTGAACATAGTATGTACCATTGCAATTCCGCAGACTGCAGCAAAGCCGTCGGCCATGGAAATTGCAGTCGTACCAAATGCCAGCCTTGATGGGTCTGGAAGGCCGAAGATGGTTATTATTTTCCCAATCAGATGTAGGAATGGATGGAAGAAAATGAGAGCCCAAGCCACCACACCGATGATGTTGAACAAACTATGGATGAGAGCGGCTCTTTTTGCATTCTTGTTACCTACGGAAGCTGCGATGTTTCCTGTAATTGTAGTACCGATATTGGCGCCAAGGACAAATCCAGCTCCCATTTCAAATGGTATCCAACCAAGATAAACTATTATCATTGCTAGCGATATGCTGGCACTTGATGACTGAATTATGAATGTGATGACAATGCCAAGGATAACAGACAATAGTACAGATAAGAATCCATTGCAGGCCCATTTGCTTAACCACGGTAAGTCTTGCGGATAAGAAGAAAGTGCAGGAATAGCAGATTTCATGTACAAAAGACCGAGGAAGAGCAGGGAAAAACCGATTATCAGTTCACTTATCTCTTTTATACGGCTTTTTTTGAACATTGAGCAGATGAATCCAATAGCAATTAGTGGGAATATCAAGTGGTTAAGATTGATATTGAAACCTAGCAAGGCAACAATCCACGTAGTTACAGTCGTACCGATGTTTGCTCCCATTATCACGCCTGTGGCTTGGGCCAAAGTAAGCAGGCCGGCATTGACGAAGCTGATTACCATTACAGTAGTCGCCCTGGAGGATTGGATGATTGCTGTGATTCCAAGTCCTGATAGAACTCTTTTTATCGGATTTGAAGTCATCCACGGCAAGAAAATCGTCCTCAGTTTATCGCCTGAAATTTTCTGGAGGCCGGAACTCATCATATACATTCCGTATAGAAGTAGACCGAGAGCTCCGAGTAGGGTACAGATCTGTAGTATCATTAACTTAACATAATATAAATTGTGTAACAAATATCCAGAGACTACGATAATTTTATATTGAGTCTACTATAGCGGAAAAATCACATTTTGAATTAGAATATCCATACTTGAACGCAAGCCCGTCATTCAGAAGCTTCAAGCCTGCGCATTGAGCCATCTCATTCATCATCCTGACACTTCCGCCAACCCAGGAATATGATCCAAAAGATACAAATTGATGATTCTTGACAGACCTGGAGAAAACTCCGTGAAGGAAATTCCTTACCGGTGGGAAGATATCATTGTTGTAGGTTGGCGATCCAGCAGCGATCGTGTCATATTTGAATACGTCACGATATGCGAAGGATGGATTTTCTGTGGACAGATTATGTATGACAAATCTGATATTGCTTTTTTCAAGCTCTGAGGCCAATGCGAATGCCGCTTTTTCTGTATTTCCATACATAGAACCATATACTATGCAGACACCTTTTTCAGTCTCGTATTTGCTCAGTCTGTCATACAATGAAACAACTTTGTTAATCTGTTTTTCCCATATTGGACCGTGAGTAGAGCATATTCTTTCAATGGTCAATCCCCCAAGTTTCTTCAATGCTGATTGTACCGAAGAACCATATTTTCCGACTATGTTTGAATAATATCTAATCATCTCATCTTCGAAAGCGGAATAAGCATCTACTGACCATAATGATTCAGGCAGAGGCTGTTTCTTGCTGTAAAGATGCACTTCGCTATCCCTTATCCCTGATTCCAAGGCTCCGAAACTGCCAAATGCGTCTCCTGAGAACAATGTCTTTTCCTCTTCCAGATATGTTACCATCGTTTCAGGCCAATGGACCATCGGAATCATATGGAAACTCAGGGTGGTTTTTCCTAGAGAAAGGGACTCCCCTTCCTTGATTATTTGTATCTTATCGGTTATGCCATTGAACCCCTCAATCATTGGGACGGCTTTGATATTTGTAACTATCAGAATATCAGGGTATTTGGCTCTAATAAACGAAATAAGTGCAGAATGATCAGGCTCCATATGGTTGACTATCAGATAGTTAATCTTCCTATCCCCTATTTCAGCCCTGATATTATTGAAGAACTCATTGCTGAAATTTGCCGCTGCAGTGTCTACAAGGGCAATTTTATCGTCAACTATCAAATATGAATTGTAACATACCCCATATGGCAAAGGCCATTGGCTTTCGAAGAGTTCTTTTGTCAGATCGTTTACACCGATGTACCTTATCTTGTCACTTATTCTTTCACTCATATTATAGGTTAATTTTATGCAAAGTTAAAAAATTAGAGGGCTTGCAGCAATTATTTCTAGAAATTAATGGCCATTCCGGCACTTAATGAGAATAACCAGGCATCACTGCCGCCAAACTTATTGCCAGTGACTTTGGTTTTGGTATCTATGTCGTAAATGTCCGGATGTGTTTTAGCCACTTGTATTCCAAAGATAAAGTCCAAATTGGAGTCTGCTCCCAGATAATATCTATAACCTCCACCGCACTTGTAGATATTGGAGGCAATCTTGGTTTCCCTATAGACAAAACCCCACCCGCTGTCTCCGTAAATGAAATAACTGTTGACCATAGGTTGTGAAATAATGTAAGTACATCTTATTGAGAGTGGGAATAACCTGTTTTCCTTGCCGAATCCAGCATAGCCTGCATAGATGGACAAGTTGATATGCTTTAGCACGTTATAACCTATATTGGCGAACAATTGTCCATTATTTCTATATGAAAAGCCTTGGCCCATTTCTCTTTCCCTGTCGCCAATGCTTGTGATATAACTGAAACTATACTGCTTATACAATTGAGCCGAGAAATTCCACTCAATGCCAGTTGTGATATTTTTTGTCCATAAATGCTCCTGTGCATTTGTAATACTGTAAAAGCACAGGCAGGCAAATAATATGACAATAACTTTCTTCATCAAAAGTATTCAGAACTTATTATCAAGAACTTACATTTATATAATACAAATAAGTCTCCTCAATTTGAGTAATATTGATTAGCAAACATCCTGAATGTTATCACCATTTAGATCCTTGTCCTGCTAAATCCCAAAAGAAGTTTTCTAACGATTTCTCTTGTCAACTGAAAAATCAGTCTCTAAGTCCAAAATAACTAATTTGTAAAATCGTTTTATCATCAACTGTACTCTGTGAAAATAATGTTGGTTGCCATTGGATGGCTTTATCAATGATTTCACCATCTAAATGTCCTGACATTTTATTACGTAAATGATTCATCTGCTCTAAATTTACTCTGAGCTGCTTAATAAGTGATGTTAGTTCTGAATCTTTATTACCATAAATACCTAAGTGTTTAAGGTTATCGTATAAAATACTATATGGGATGAATGCCATTTTAAGTAACCTATAACATTCTATAATATCTTTCTTTTTTGATGCCTCGTCAATTGCTTTACCATTTGCATCAATATCATGCTCTAAAAGTAAAATTCTAAAATAATCTCTTTGAAAGATCTTTTGCTCTTCAGTAGGTTTTACTGAGTTAATAATATCTGCCCTATCCATAGTAATCGAGTTCTTATATAAATTAATTACATTTTGAAGAAATAAAATCAATCATTTTGTTCGTAATAATATGAATAATCAATCCCCTTCATATACATTACCCGGTCATCAATCTTTGTCGTTAATGCAGGCTTTACCAAAGCCTTGATATGTGTGCTATCTGCCACACTCTGACGCATAGCAGTAAGATATTCGTTTTTATCTATCCGACTCCAGTCCACACATCGCTCGAGAGAATGCTTCAGCATCAGGTCGAGCCAAATTCGTGTGCTGCGACCATTACCTTCCATAAAAGGATGCGCCACATTCATTTCGATGTATTTGTCCATAATCTCATCGAAAGTGATTTCAGGCATTCGCTCAATGGTCTGCAAGGTATCAGGTAAGTGCATACAGTTAGCGAAAGTAAATCCTCCCTTTGAAATGTTCTTGGTACGTATTTGTCCTGCAAAGTCATAAAGTCCCCCAAACAAATAGGCATGTATCTGCTGTAGACATTTGATGCTTCCAGGCTCAACTGTTTTCAAAATACCACTCTCAAAGAGCTGATAGGCCTTCTTCTTGCTTTGCCCGTCAATAGTATTGTCGCTATATAGAAACCAATCGAGAAATCCAGTTGCTTTTACATTTGGGATAGCTTTAGCCAATAGCGTGACGCCTTCGCCATCAAGAGTATCTGTCAATCTTCGTTTGCCATCTGGAGCATAAAGTTTCAACTGGTTAGTGTCACTAACCACTTCGTTACCCTCTTTTTTTAATTTCGTCTTTAGATACTTCCAATAGTTGCGAGTCTTCTGATAATCATCTTGTGCATTGATGGCTGCAACAATGTCAAGCACAGAGAACCACCATTTGTTGTTCTCATCATCCCATACTGCCCGCACTTCGCAGTCGTTGAAGAAACGAATGGATATTTTATATTGTTCTTTAATCTTTTCCATTGTATGGGGTCAATGTGTTTGTTTCATAACCTTTCTTACGCTTATGCGGTTCGGTCTGTCGGATATACTCTTCAAAGTCTGTCATAAGTAATATGTTTAGAACTCGACAACCAATTAAGTGTTGCAACAGATATGGTACAAATATAAATATAAAAATGAGTAAAAGCGATAGTTATTAAGTAATATTAAGAAATAAATAAATCCCAGTAACTTATTGTTTTACTGAGATTTACTTGTATATACTAATCGATTTCAGTCAAATTTACTCCACTTCATCAAAATCTATAGAAAATCTTCAATTCAGGATAATGGCAATGATACAATCCATTATTATATATAGTCATCACATTGTAATCAGGATTGTCACTCTTCTTAAGATGAAATCCAAGTTCCACACTCCATCCCAGGCTCATTGTCACTTTATTTGGGAAATTGATATTGATCCCGATATCTGCAAGAAGGCTTCCCATAAAGCCGAAGTCTTTTCCGTGGTCTCTAACATACCCTACCGTAACTCCAGGACCTGAATACAATGACACATTGATGCCGTTTGAGTGATCATTCCCAAGAAAATGGATGTTATATGCGTAGGAAGTCCTGAAACCAGGAACTTTTTCCGTTCCGTAGAAAACATTGCAGCAATCAGCATACAAGACTAATGAATGATAGCCCCTATTGGCATCTTTTATGTCTGCTGCCAATCCTAACCCTTTCATTGATTGATATGTACCGATTCGTAAAGACTGGGCTTCAGTTTTCTGTTGCACAAACAACAGAAAAAAAAGACAGCATATTGTAGGAAATCGAGTCAACGTTGGGTCGTTTTTATTGTGCTAATTTACGAAAAGCGGACTAAAAATTCTTAATTTTTTGTGAAAACTCTTATATTTACGTCTTCAAAACGAAAATAGTTCATAGAATGGAAGTAACCATAAGAAAAGTCACAGATCGCCGTGCTCTAAAGAAATTTGTCGGTTTCCCTGAGAAATTGTACAAAGATAGTCCGTATTATGTTCCAAAAATTTTTATTGATGAGATGGGGACTCTTTCTGCAGAGTCAAATCCCGCATTTAAATTTTGTGATACTGCATTTTTTCTTGCATACAGAGGTGAGGAGATTGTCGGAAGAGTAGCTGCGATTGTAAATAACAGGGCAAATGCTCAGTGGAACCATCTTGAGGTCCGCTATGGCTGGTTCGATTTCATCGATGACCCTGAAGTCTCCAAAGCGTTGATTGATACGGTAATGGACTTTGGTCGTAAGCACGGTATGACTTCCATCGCTGGGCCTTTGGGATTTACTGATTTCGATGCCGAGGGTATGCTGGTGGAAGGATACGATCAGATATGTACAATGCCGCTTATCTACAACTACCCATATTATCCGAAACATATGGAAGCGATGGGCTTCACGAAGGTGGTTGATTGGCTCGAGTACAAAATTTATATGCCTGATAGAATTCCTGAAAAGATTTCCAAAATTGCCGAACTGGTTTCTGAGAAATACGGCCTTCACGTTCATAAGATAACCAGATGGGATGTAATCCACAACAATGCTGGTGGCAAAATCTTCGATTTGATAAATGAAACGTATTGCAATCTATTTGATTTTACGATACTTCCACAGGATCTTATAAAGAAGTACATTAATACTTACATTATACTAGTGGACCTAGAGATGGTTAGTACTGTTGAAGATGCGGAAGGAAATATGGTCGCATTTGGAATCAGTATGCCATCCATTGTAAGAGTCCTTCAGAAATGTCGTGGCAAACTCTTCCCTACTGGCTGGTTCTATTTGATAAGGTCAATGTTCTTCCGTAGAGAAGAAAACCTTGAACTCCTGCTTGTAAGCGTCAAACCGGAATATCAGAACAAAGGTGTCTATGCTATGCTTTTCAACGACCTTATTCCGATTTACCTAAAATATGGTTTCAAATATGCCGAAACCAATGCGGAATTGGAGAGCAATCTGAAGATCAGGGGTCCTTGGGACTACTTCGAAAAAGATCAGCATAAACGTCGTCGCGTTTATGGCAAAAATCTGTAGAAAATAAAGTTTTTTGAGCCTTAACAAAAATGTTATCTCTCAAAACTTTATAGTTATTTATATTGTAAGATAATAATTTAGGTCTAATGGAAAACAAAGACGAAGTTATTTCGCGAAGTTCAATGCTCCCACCACTTCCTGAGCGTATGAGGCCCCATTCTTTGACTGAATATGTGGGTCAGAAACACCTTGTGGGTGACGGTTGCGTGCTTCGTAAGATGATTGAGTCAGGAAACCTTAGTTCTTTCATACTTTGGGGCCCTCCAGGGGTTGGAAAGACAACTTTGGCCCACATAATCGCGACTACGCTGGATCGAGAGTTCTTCACTTTATCAGCTATAAGCGCAGGAGTAAAAGATGTTAGAGAGATAATTGACAGGGCCAAGAGCAAGTCTTTGTTTGCAAAAGGTGTCGCCCCTATACTTTTCATTGATGAAATCCATAGGTTTAATAAAGGACAACAAGATGCTCTTCTGGGTGCTGTCGAAGATGGAACAGTCGTTCTCATAGGCGCAACGACAGAAAATCCATCATTCGAAGTTAACTCCCCTCTTCTTTCCAGATGTCAAGTATTCGTTCTTAAATCATTAGAGACTAGTGATTTGCGCGGTTTACTTGAAAGAGCACTTAAAGAAGATGTCATACTGAAAAATCTCAAAATAGAAGTTAAGGAAACGGAAGCTTTGTTCCGCTACAGTGGCGGAGATGCTAGGAAACTGCTGAATGTTTTAGAGATAGTAGTAGACGCGAATCGCTCTGTTTCGCCTATTGTAATAAATAATGACGCAGTAACATCTTGCCTTCAGGAAAATATGGCAATGTATGACAAGAATGGCGATATGCATTACGACACTATATCGGCATTCATTAAGAGCGTACGCGGTTCCGACCCCAATGCGGCTATATATTATTTGGCAAGAATGCTTCAGGCTGGTGAAGATCCATTGTTTATTGCCAGAAGGCTTTGCATATTGTCCGCAGAGGATATCGGTCTTGCTAATCCAAATGCGATGCTATTGGCCAATTCCTGCTTCCAGATAGTTAACGGTATCGGTATGCCAGAAGCCAGGATACCTCTGGCCGAGACTACAATCTATTTGGCTTCTTCGCCGAAGAGCAATGCTGCTATAATGGCCATAGACAGTGCTTTGCAGGTCGCTGAAAAGACTTCAAACGCATCTGTCCCTCTATATTTGAGGAATGCACCTACCAAACTTATGGAGCAGTTGGGATACGCTGATGGCTACAAATATGCTCACGACTTCCCTGGGCATTTTGCCGATTTGGAATTTATGCCTGACTCACTCAAGGGAACAGTTTTCTATCAACCTCAGTCTAACAGGCACGAGGAATCATTGAGCAGTTATTTGGAAAAATGTTGGCCGAAATATTACGGCCCTGATAAAAAGAAGAAGTAGTTTAGAAAGGATAGCCCACACCGAAGTGTACGGCAAATCCGTTATTTTTGAACCAGTCTTTAGGCCCTAACCAAGTTTGCCCCTCGGCTCTGGACGGATCGTGAACCTTGAACCCGGTATCGATGCGAAGTAGGATGAAATTAAGATCCATTCTCAGTCCCAAGCCCCAATCACCTGCTATACTTGATTTGAAATCATTCATATTCCAATGGAATTTGGCTTCTTCATTGTCCCCTTTGAGCATCCATACATTTCCGGCATCAGCGAATATGGCACCATTCAACTTCCAGAACAAGGGAAAACGATATTCCAGATTGGCTTCCAGTTTCATATCTCCTGTTTGGCTAGGAATGCTGAAAGTCGTATCTCTGGCAGAAAGTCCAGGACCAACAGCCCTTGCCTGCCAGCCTCTTAGTCCGTTGGCGCCGCCGCTATAGAATTGTTTTTCAAAAGGCACAGCTGTGGAATTGCCGTAAGCATATCCGACACCAGCCAGAAACCTCATCGAGAGGGCAAATTTGTTGTCTTTACCGAATCTCAACGTCCTAGCAGTTATCAATTCTGATCTAACGTATTGTGCATAAGGTGTATTCCAAATGGTTCTCGCCCCAGTCGAATCTTGTTGTAATGAGGGATTGAACAAACTTAGAATATTGCCTGAGACATCCAATTGCAACCTGTAATAATGATATGAGGTACTTGGATTTACATCAGAATTTGAAGTATAATAAAGGGTGAGGCCAGAACCTATGTCGAAATGGTTTTGGTAGGCATTCCTCATAAACGGATTCGAAGATAGTGTCTTGTAGAAAGCTGGATCCAAGTCGAAAAGTCTTACAATATTGACTTGCAAAGGATAGGCTTGGTAGAAAATCTTGTTGTGTATGTTCCCGTTGTATCCGTAAGAAGTCGAGATTATGTTTCTTGTATATTCAGGTCTGTTTTGGAAATTGTAAGAAGCATTCACCTCCGTTCTGGGAATAGAGGGGCCTTTGAAGTATCTGTAGGGCAGACCGAGAAATTTCGGGAAACTTAGTCCAAATGAAGCTCCAACTTCATTGGAACGGGTTATTGAGTTCGGCTTGAATTGGAAATTGCCCATGAAACTAACATTGAGCCACTCCCCGCCCCTGAAAATATTCCTGTTGAAATATGATAACTTAGGAGATATTCCGATAAGTCCTGTGGAATTTGACGAACCTTCCATATTTGCCTTGAAACCTTGTATCGGGGATTGGGACAGATTGATAAAGCAGTCGACTTTGTTGGTGTCCACTGGGGTCATAGAAACTGTAACACTGCTGAATGTCCTTAGAGAAGAAAGTCTGGAATATGTAGTGTTGACATTCTTTTCATTGTAGAGTTCCCCAGGCTTAATGGTATTCAGATTGCGAAGTACCCTCGAATGGAATATAAGTGATTTGGAATGGGCGATGTTGACATCATTCACATAATATTGGCGGATAGGATGTGCGTTACTTGAGGACTCATTGCGCGTGTATCCGGTAATCCTCATTTCCAAGGCGGCAATTCCCGGTTCTGACAATGTATCTGCTTGAAAGAAATAATAGTTCTTGGTGAAACCGAAATATCCCAACGTCCTTAAATATGCAGAAGACCTTTCACTCTCTTTTTCCAATGCCGCCTCAGAAAGGAAGGAACCTGTTTTTATTCCCACATTGACCGTGTCGGAAAAAAAGTCTTTGGCGAAATTTCCGGTTTCAGGAACAGCGTAAGTGAGTTTGCCAACCTTATATCTTCTACCTAAAGTAACGATGTAATCAACCGTTACTTTCTTCTTATTTACAGATACGTTGCTAGTTACCTTCGAATCATAGTATCCGAGATAGTCCAGATGTTTTACGATATTTTGTTCAGAAACTTCAACTTGATCGGATTCGTATACGACAGGAGCGACACCTATCTTTCTGAACATCTTCCCAATCCCCTTGCTAACTTCTTGTCCTGACCAATTGTAGATGGAAATGAATGGGTTCCAGCCGAACGCAATATAGGAATTAGGCTGTTGCGTAATATAAGGTCTGATAAGATTCGTGTTGAAATGAATGTCGTTAGTTACTTTGATATTGTTCTTGGCAAGACGGTACTCATCAACAGAAAGAGCACGTGTCGTACTGCAAGCATAGACCAAGCTTGCCATACAAATAACCATAACAATTTGAAGTACACGTTTCATCTCTTGCAAATTTATCCTATTTCGCCAATATTCTCAAACTATTTGGAAAAAATTATTCAGATTCTCGTATATTTGCACACTATAAAAAATCTATCTACTAAATAAAATACATAGACAATCGGATGAAGAACAAGTACATCGATCTGGTAGAACAGACGTTTGAATTTCCACAGGATGAATTCAAGGTTGAAGATGGTGAATTAATTTTCAATGACATCAATTTGATGGATATCATCAACCAGTACGGTACACCGTTAAGAATCACTTACTTACCTAAGATATCATCGCAGATACAGAGAGCCAAAAGACTTTTCAAGGTCGCAATGGCAAAGGCTGACTACAAAGGCTCATACCATTATTGCTATTGTACGAAAAGTTCACAGTTTGCATTTGTGCTGCACGAAGCATTGAAGAACGATATCCATTTGGAGACTTCTTCCGCATACGACCTCAATCTTGTACAGGCCCTTCTAAAGGATGGCAGCATTGACAAGAATATGATTGTCATCTGCAATGGATTCAAGAGGCCTCAATATGTAAAGAATATCGCTGAGATGCTGAACAACGGCTGGAAGAATATCATTCCTGTCCTTGACAATAAGAATGAACTTGAAGACCTTGCAGAGTTGATCACTGTTCCTACCCAGTTGGCGGTGAGGATTGCTTCGGAGGAAGAGCCTAATTTTGATTTCTACACTTCCAGACTAGGCATCCGTTATAGCGACATCGCTTCTTTTTATAGGAATCTGATCAGCACTAAGAAGAATTTCCACCTGAAGATGTTGCATTTCTTCATCAATACGGGAATCAAGGATAGTTCTTATTATTGGAATGAATTGGCCAAGTGCGTTTCTTTGTATTGTGATTTAAAGAAAATATGTCCTGACCTCGATTCTCTGAATATCGGGGGCGGACTGCCCAATAAGACTTCCCTGGCTATGGAATTCGACTACGAATATATGGTCGAGGAAATCATCAATCAGATCAAGAGTTCTTGCAATTCCCACGGTGTGGCCGAACCGAATATCTATACGGAGTTTGGCAATTTCACTGTTGGTGAGTCCGGCGCTTATATATTTAAGATTCTGGACATTAAGCAACAAAACGACAGGGAAAGATGGTATATGATTGATAACTCATTTATGACCACGATGCCTGACACTTGGGGCCTCAATCAGAGATTTATCCTTCTTCCTGTAAATAGATGGAATGACGAATATCAGAGAGTGTTCTTGGGCGGACTCACTTGTGACAGTCAGGACTATTACAATGCAGAGTCTCACGCAAACGCTATCTTCTTGCCTATAATCCGTAACAGAAGGGAGCCTTTGTATATTGGATTCTTCCATACGGGGGCATACCAGGAAGCGATTTCCGGTTACGGAGGAATCAAACATTGCCTTCAACCTTCACCAAAGCATATCCTCATAGACAAAGATGCAAATGGAGAGATAAAGACTGAACTTTTCGCTCCAGAGCAGTCTTATGACGCTATGTTGAAGATTCTAGGCTATAAATAGCCATAAATACAATGTATACCTTATCAAATAATGAAATCAAAAGAATCAAGTCTTTAACTGATAAGAAGTTCCGTGATTTATACGGGCTCTTTTCAGTGGAAGGCGAGAAGATGGTTCAGGAAGCGCTGAGATCTGGTTTCAAGATTGAAGAGGTATACAGATCAGAAGATATAGGTGAGCAGGCGATGTCAAGGATTTCTTCCTTGTCTTCACCTCCACCTGTTTTGGCTGTAATACATAAGCCGGTGGAATTGATACTGGAGGGCAACGAAAAAGTTTCCTCTTGCATTGGCGGTTCGGGGCTTTTCTTGGCACTTGACAGTATTCGAGATCCTGGGAATCTTGGGACGATATTGAGAATATGTGATTGGTTCGGTATCAAGAAAGTCTTTGCCTCAAAAGATAGTGTTGACATTTTCAATCCTAAGGTCGTCCAAGCTACAATGGGGGCCATATTCAGAGTGGGGTTCCATTATGCGGATTTGGAACTTATATGTAAGGATGTTCTCGATAAAAAGGGAAAAATCTACGGGACATTCTTGGATGGTGACAATATCTACAAGAAGCCGTTAAACTCTGGTTCCCAATCTCCTGCTTTAATCATTATCGGAAATGAATCCAATGGCATTTCAAAACATATCGCAGATATGGTTTCGGACAAGTTATTCATTCCTCCATTTCCAGAAGGAGAGAATGAATGCGAGTCTCTTAACGCAGCCGTCGCCACTGCTGTGACAATTGCGGAATTCCGGAGGAGAATATATTGATTTGACTATGCGTAAAACAGAACAGAGTTCGGCCAAAGAGGTATTTTATATGCCTTACGAATCTTTGCTGACATTCAGGATCAAGAAGATACTGATGATATGCAGCAATTATGATGCTTTCATTTTGGAAGAAGACGGTCAAATTGAGTCAGAGGTATATAGAGAATATATTGATCTCAACCTCACCGATCCGCCTCGTTTCGTTTGGACGAATTCGTCTGAATCGGCCAAGGAAGTGCTGGCCGGACGTCACGATATCGATATGATCATCTGTATGTACAATGATCAGGACAAGAACATATTCTCTTTTGCCTCTGGACTTAGGGCAAGCGGCAGCAAGATACCTTTTGTACTGCTGATGCATTATTCAAAAGAACTCCGGAAGAAAATCATTGAAGGGAATAATAACGGTATCGATTTCGTGTTCAGTTGGCACGGAAATGCAGATCTAATTCTCGCCATAGTAAAACTCTTCGAGGATAGGCACAATGCCGACAATGATATTTTGGATGTCGGTGTACAGGCTATAATGCTGGTAGAAGATTCAGTTCGATATTATTCGACGTATCTTCCTGAACTATACAAACTTGTCCTTACGCAGAGCAATGAGTTCCTCAAGGAGACACTCAATTCCGAACAGCAGAAAAACAGAAAGCGTTCACGGCCTAAAATCCTTCTTGCGACTTGTTATGAAGAGGCTTTGAACACATACAATAAATACCGAAACAATATTCTTGGCGTGATTTCCGATGTGGGAATGATTGTACATAAAGGAGATGCGCCTAAGACGGAGAAACTTGACGCAGGTATAGATTTGGTCCATTTGATCAAGGCCAATGATCCAATGATGCCAGTGCTGCTTCAGTCTGCCCAAGGCAGTATGGCCGATGTGGCCAAGGAACTTGGAGTCGGCTTCCTGCGGAAATATTCCAGGACTCTCTTTATGCAATTGGCCGATTATATGAAGGAGGAATTCGGTTTCGGAGATTTTGTGTTCAGGGACAAGAAGGGTGTCGAATATGGTCGTGCCGCCAATCTGCAAGAGTTGGAACAGCTCATTCCAAGTATCCCTGATGAGGTGCTCGTAAGCAATACTTCCAAGAATATGTTCTCAAAGTGGTTCTATGCCAGGGGGCTTTTCACCTTGGCCGGCCGCTTCAGGGCAGAGCACCATACGGTCGCTGCTGAGGCAAGACAATTCATTACAGATCAGATTCATCTATATCACGACCTGACAGGTAGAGGCATAATAGCACAGTTCGATAAGGAATCATACAAAGATTATATATGGTTTTCGCGTATTGGCCAGAGTTCTATGGGGGGCAAGGCTAGAGGCTTGGCATTCCTGAACAGCCTTGTTCAGAAATATGATATTGCAGCTACTTATGACAATCTGCGAATATCAATTCCAAGAACGATTGTAATCACCACAGAGTTTTTCGATCAGTTCATAATGGAAAACGGACTTCAATATGTGATAGATTCGGAATTGTCTGATGATGAAATATTGTCCGAATTCGTCGCTTCCAGACTTCCTGAGGAATTGATTGAAGACTTGAAGGACTTCCTATCTACAGCTGACTCCCCTCTTGCGATCCGTTCCAGTTCCAAACTTGAGGATAGCAATTATCAACCTTTCGCAGGTGTCTATTCTACATATATGATCCCTTTGACTGAGAATAAGGATCAGATGCTTAGGATGTTGGACAAGGCTATCAAGAGCGTGTATGCCTCGGAATTCTATAATGGCAGCAGGTCTTATATACAGACGACTGGGAATCTTCTTGGTGAGGAGAAAATGGCTGTCATCGTACAAAACATTTGCGGTACGGATAATAACGGTCTTTATTACCCTATGCTCTCAGGTGTGGCTCGTTCGGTCAACTTCTATCCAATTGGAAATGAACGGATGGAAGAAGGCATCGTAAATCTGGCTTTTGGTTTGGGCAAGACTGTGGTAGAAGGAGGCAATACCCTTAGATTCAATCCTACCCAGCCAAAAAAGATTCTCCAACTCTCTGATACCAAATTGGCTTTGAGGGATACCCAGAAAATGATGTACGCACTGGATTTACGGCCCGGGGCTTTCAAGATTTCGAGAAACGAGGGGGTAAACTTGGCTTACATTCCTGTAAATGAAGCAATTAAAAACTTCAATTATTCTTTCTTGGTCGCTTCTTCTTATAGTTATCAGGATGATAGGTTCAGCCCTGGCGTAAGTGAATCCGGGATTAATGTAATTACGTTCGATGCCATACTCAAATATGGGAAATTCCCATTGGCGGCTGCAATTGCCCAGTTGCTTTCTATCTGCAAGAAAGAATTGGCAAGTGAGATAGAAATGGAGTTTGCTGCCGATTTGATACCAGGAACGGATGGAGAAGAAATGGTGCTGAAGTTGTTGCAAATAAGACCTATACGAGAATCCGTTTCAACTGGAAGCATCTCTATTGGCAAGATCCAAGAAGAAATAGGAACCGTGATCATCAATTCAGACAAGGCTTTGGGGGTGGGGTATATTCAAGGAATGGATTATATAGTATTGGTGCCACCGGAACGTTTCGACAATACGAAGACAGAAGCGATGGCAGAGGAATTGAGCAAAATCAATTCGGAGATGAGAGCCCTCGAAGCCGGATACTTGTTGATAGGCCCGGGAAGATGGGGTTCCTCTGATCAGTTCTTGGGGATTCCTGTACAATGGAGCGACATTTCAGAAGCCAGGACTATTGTGGAATGCGGAATCAAAGGTTTCCAAGTGGAGCCGAGCCAGGGAACGCATTTCTTCCAGAATATCACTTCACTCGGAGTAGGTTATATGTCCGTCAACAGTGAGGCTGCTGACGGATCCATCGACCTCCAATCAATTGATAAACTTGAGTGTGTCAAGGATTATGAATATGCAAAAGTCCTTAAAGCGCCAAAGCATCTTCTCGCCTATATAGATAGAAATTCCAACAGGGCGATTGTCGGTTATTAAATAAGGTTTATCAATACTGCATCCATTGGCGGTACGTTCACTTCTATCGCCGTGTCTGAATTGAAGGTGGATGTTTGGGGCAAGTGCATATATTCAAAAGCGCCTTTCGGAATTCGTATCTTGGCCTTGGCCGGAATCTTCGAAAAATTAGAATAGACGAGGATGGTGTCATTGCCATAATGCCTTAAGAAGGCGAAATGCCTGTTTTCGTCGAAACCATCGGATGAATAATTATAGAAACAAAGGTCGTAGACCGATCCGTTGGAAATGACATCCTTAGAGGCCTTTTGAATTATTCCAGCAAACCTTCCGAAAAATCTCAACAAGGATTCGGAAAGTCCGGTTTTCCTACTGGCTCTGGTCAATGAGTTGATGGAGCGTTCTTTGCAATGAACCATCTTATACAATCCTCTAATAGATTTCATACTCCACCAATCGAAAATCGTCGTCCTTCCGTTGATCACGCTTTCCCCTTCTAAGTCGATTCCCCTTTCTCCGACCTCTTCCCCGAAATAGATCATAAAAGCCGAAGTATTTAGATATAATGATGCATACAAGGCAGCAAATGTGTTCCTTGCATCTTTGCCGAATGCATCTGAAGCGAATCTCTGTTCATCGTGGTTTTCAAGGAAATTCAGCATTTTTGGCTGCATTCCGCCTAGGAATTGCCAGTTCCAAGTGATTGTCTTAGCAGATTGCCACAATTCGACAGGAACCCCGCTATCATTGAGGTTTTTCTCGACAATGGCTCTCAAGGAATCGTATAATCCCGATTTGTCATAAAGGAAGTCGAATCCAACTTCATAAATATATTTCGCATAATTCTGCTTCTGGTATGCTTCGGCAATGAAAATGATGTCTTTGAATTCTGCTTTTACTTTGGGAATCAGCCATTTGAAGAATTCCATTGGTACAAGTTCAACCATATCGCACCTGAACCCGTCAACGCCTTTTGAAGCCCAAAATCGGACTATTTCATACATCTTGTCCCAGGTGGATGTGTGGAAATCGCAGTAGTTGATTTTGGCTGTGTCGTACCAGTCAGTAGATGCAGGATCTGGAGTATAATCATTTCCAGTGGCCTTGGCAGGGTTTTCTTCATAGCATTTCAGTATTGATTCATTGGCTTGGATCAGTAGTGAAAATTCGGATTGTTTGTTTCTGTATTTGTATCCTTCGCTTACCAGCCAATTTGGCAATAACTTATATTCTTGATTGAAGTTGGCAGCCCTAAATGATGAACATTCAGATAGATATTGCTTCGAATTTGGTAGATGCAATACTTGTCCTGGATAATAGAAGAAGTCGTTTTCGGGCTTCCAGTGAACTGATTTGTCGTCGTCTTTTCCAAGGTCGCGGCCTTGATAATCTCTTGAGACGTGATTAGGTACGAAATCTATCAACACTTTGAGTCCAGCCTTGTGTGTCCTTTGGATGAGTTCCTCGAATTCTTCCATCCTGTGTTCGGGATTATCTGCAAGGTAGGGATTGACATCGTAATAATCGGTTATCGAATATGGTGAACCGGCTTCTCCCTTAACAATTTGCGGGTGAGACGGATTGCAACCTTGTGTGTTGCATTTAGTGGCGTGGCGGATAACCCCAGTATACCAAACGTGAGTTACACCAAGCCATTTGAGATATTCAAGTGTCTGATTGTCAATATTTGAAAACTTTCCAGTGCCGTTTTCTTCGAGAGAGCCCCGTTTAATCGGCTTCTCATTGTTGTTGCCCCATAAACGAGGCAGCATCTGGTAAATGATATATTTGGCCATTTTTGAAAATCGATTTCTTTTTTTTGATTTGCCACAAAATCAGTGCCCGTTTTCTCTTTTGAAGAATATAAAAAATGCCGGCTAATTATTTAGTCGGCATTCCGTTTTTATATCAACTATGATGATTACCAGTTGAGAATCTTTTTAAAGTCGTATGCTTCAGGATTTGGAACATAGGCTTTGGCTGCCTCATAGTCTGCCGGAGTGATGTAATGGCAGATATGTGCATAATAGTTCTGAGCAATTCCGCTCTTGATATTGACACGACGAGGAGGAATCTTTCCTTCTGCATTCTGAAGGTCTTTCAGATACAGAGGGTGTGCATCTCCGTCTGAATCGACATAAACCATACAGCCTGTCTCACCTTTCTCGAACAACTCATACACACCCATTGCCAGTTCTGTGCAATATGTTAGGTCGAAAGCGATAGGGTCCTGGCAGCGAACATCGTAACCGATTTCAACAGGACGAGTCTTAACCTTTAGACCGATTCTCTTGAATTCTCCATCGAGGATATCATTGAACATAACAGCCTTTGATACTTTTCCGAGTTCAGGATGGCCGTGCTCGTCATAAGTCAGATGAACACCTGTAGCCTTGAGATCTTCAGGATCCATATCGTGGAATACGCCTTCTGCAACTACTACTGTACCGTAAGGCACTCCCATAATCTTCCTCTTGAGTATGGAAGAAAGAGTCAACTTGATGATCGCATCAATAGTGATCTTTGTGTTGTTGAACATCTCTGGGATGATAGTCATAGGGCAATGAGTTGCCTCGCCGATTCCCAATGCAAGATGTCCGGCAGAGCGTCCCATTGCTGAAATTATCAGCCAGTTGCCTGAGGTACGAGCATCCTCATATATTGTCCTTGCAAGGTGAGCTCCTTCATTCTTGGCAGAATTGAAGCCGAATGTTGGGGCATTGTTTGGCAAAGGAAGATCGTTGTCGATAGTCTTTGGTACGTGGATATTGTGTACAGGGTATTTCTTTTCCTCAAGGAATTTGGCAATCCTGTTGGCTGTAGAAGCGGTATCGTCTCCTCCAACTGTAACCAGAAGTTTGACATTGTTTTCTTGGAACAATGACAGATTGAAATTGTTGGCGAAATCCGCGTCAGTCGGTTTGAAACGGCTCATTTGGAGGTAAGATCCGCCTCTGTTGAAGTAGGCATCAGCCTTGAAGAAATCGATATCTTCTGTGTGAGCATTCTTGCTGAACAGGCCCGAATAGCCTCCGTGAAGGCCAATAACCCTAAAACCATTTGACAGGAAAGTCTTTGCAACAGAGCAAACGACTGAATTCATTCCTGGGGCAGGACCGCCGCCGCAAAGAATAATGATAGCATCTTTCATAAAAAAACAGATTTTATTTGAATGAATATAGATTTCTAATTTGAGCGCACAAAATTAATCTATTTTCAGCAAAAATATACACGAAAAATGGTTAAATTTGTCTGTTTAATGCGTATTGTGCAATAATGGACACGAAACAGGCAGAAGACAGGATAAAGCAACTACGGGATATTCTCTGGGAGAATAGCCGTAAGTACTACGTGGATAAAGCTCCGACAATGAGTGATTATGACTTTGATCAACTTATGAAAGAGCTGGGTGAACTCGAGAAATCATATCCGGAGTTCATCACGCCTGATTCCCCTACCCAGAAAGTCGGTAGCGATTTGGAAAGCAGATTCCCGAAATGTCCACATAGGTACCCTATGCTTTCACTGGGTAACACATACAATATCAATGAGGTAGAGGAATTCGCCGGCAGGGCTGTAAAGACTTTGAATTCCGGGTTCACATATTCTTGTGAGCTTAAATTCGACGGTACAGGCATAAGCCTTACATATAAAAATGGCTATTTGCTTAAGGCTCTCACAAGGGGGGATGGCACAATCGGAGACGATGTTACCGAGAATATCAGACATATTGCCAACATTCCTAAGAAACTTGTAGGCTCAGGCTTTCCTTCTGAATTTGAGATTAGAGGCGAGATACTTATGCCTTACAAGGCCTTTGACAGGTTGAATGAAGAGAGGCTTGAGAATGAAGATCCCCCATTTGCCAATCCGAGGAATGCTGCCTCAGGGTCTCTTAAGTTGCTTGATCCAGATGAAGTTGGCAGAAGGGAACTTTGGTGCACCCTTTATCATATTCCAAGTGGAGACATCAATTTCTCCAACACTCATAGCGGAGCTCTAGATGCCGCAGCATCTTGGGGCCTGCCTGTTTCCGACGAGAGACGTATTTGCCATAATATCAATGAAATAGAGGATTATCTTAAATATTGGGACGTAAATCGTAAGTTTTTGCCTTATGCTACTGACGGAGTTGTGATTAAAATCAATGAACTTGAGTATCAGCGCATTTTGGGCTATACTGCGAAATTCCCACGTTGGGCAGTGGCATATAAGTTCAAGGCAGAACAAGCATTGACTAAGTTGTTGTCCATTGACTATCAAGTGGGTAGGACAGGGGCTGTGACGCCTGTGGCAAATCTGGATCCTGTGCAACTTTCTGGAACAGTGGTGAAAAGGGCTACTTTGAACAATGCCGATCAGATGGCGTTGCTTGACATTCACATAGGAGATTATGTCTATGTGGAAAAAGGAGGCGAGATTATCCCGAAAGTAACGGCTGTAGAGCCTTCCAGGAGGTCTTCCGATGCGAAAGTACCGGTCTTCCCTACCTTTTGTCCCGATTGCGGAACTCCTCTTGTAAAAGAGGAAGATGAGGCAAAATATTTTTGTCCGAACATTGATGGCTGTCCAACACAGATAAAAGGCAAATTACTTCATTTCCTTAGCAGGAAAGCGATGAATATCATTGCTGGATATGCGACAGTGGAGCGACTATTTGACTTGGATCTGGTAAGGACTCCTGCCGATTTTTACGATCTTGGCAAAGGTCAGTTGCTTATGCTTGAAGGATGGAAAGAACGCTCTGCCCAGAGGTTTCTGGACAGTCTGGAAAACTCCAAGAAAACCTCGTTTGACCACGTGCTGTTTGCTTTGGGAATAAGATATGTCGGAGAGTCCACTGCAAAAGAGATTGCAATTCATTTTGGCAATGTCGATGCCATTATGGCTGCTTCCAAGGAGGATCTTTTGGGCGTGGCCGATGTAGGTGACGTAATAGCCCAGAGCGTATCCAACTATTTCAAGGATCAAAGGCATATAGTTGAGATACAAAGGCTTAAGTCTCATGGACTCAAGTTTGCGATGGGTGAACAGCAGCAAGCATTGTCAGACATTCTGGCTGGGAAAATCATTGTCATATCTGGCAATTTCAGTGTGTCTCGCGACAAAATGAAAGAACTCATTGCTCTCAATGGAGGCAAGAACAGCGCGTCTGTAAGTGGAAAGACATCTTACCTTTTGGCCGGTTCTAAACCTGGGCCTGAGAAGATAAAGAAAGCTGGAGAACTGGGGATTCAGATAATTGATGAAGGTCAATTCAGGGCTATGCTTCCCGAGGGACAGTCTGGACCGGAGTCTGAACCAGAGGTGAAAGATAATGATGGAGAACCTACATTGTTTTAGGATTTTATGAAAGAGAACAGATTCATATCCAAGACTGCCGCATTGATTAAGCTGATCAAATTTAAAATCAATGCGGTTGTGAAGTTTTTCTCAAAAGACATTTGGGAGTTGGATGCTGCGGATCTTTCGAAATTTAAAGCAACGCTTGTAATGCATTACAGGCAAGTTTTCGTAATGTTACGCGCGTTTTCATCTCAAAAGATAGGCTTTCAAGGGAAAGCTCTCAGTTATCTTTGCACAATGTCGATTGTACCTTCCCTGGCAATAGCATTTTGGCTTACAAGACATTTGGATTTGGCTGATGAACTTAGCAATTTCTTATATGCCAACTTGAAAGATCAACATCTTATCGATATTTTACTGAATTCTGCAGATAATATCTTGAAAACCGCCCAGTCTGGATTGTTTGGCTTCATAAGTTCACTGACTTTCGTATGGATGGTCATCTGGATGATGATATGTGTCGAGAGAGTTTTCAATAGTGTGTGGCTTGTCAAGAAACCGAGGACATTCTGGAAAAGGATGCCAATGATATTCGCAATATTATTTACCGCTCCTTTCATCATCATCATTTTCTTTTCCGGATCGGTTGTCTATTCGCACGTTTTGGACCTTGTTGTTCCAAGCAAGATCGCTTTTTCCGATAGTATCAAGTCTTTCCTTGCTTGGGCCGTATTCTTTGCCGTGTCGGTTTTGACATTCTCAATAATGTTCAAATATATTCCGAACTACAAAGTCAGGTATAAGTTTGCGTTCAAAGCGGCCATATGGACAGGCCTTGCATTTACTATTGTCCAATATCTCTATTTGGAAACACAGGTTTTTGTGACAAGACAAAGTGCGATTTATGGGGTCCTTGCTGCGATACCTATGTTTATGATATGGTTGAATGTGGGCTGGACGATCATTTTATATGGGGCGGAACTTTCTTTTGCCTTCCAGAGTGTTTCTACTCAGGATATCAACCCTGACAACATAGATGACTTTCTGGATGAATTGAAGGCACATAAATACGAGGATACCAATGAGTTCCAGAATGAAGTGCTTAAGATAAATGAGCGCAATAACGAAGAAAAGATATGAGTTTTTCACAATTTACACAACAGGATTACGATGTCATCGTGCGAGACTACGCCGAACTCAAAGAGGCTGCGCGTAAGAGATGTGCCAATGATGAAGAGTTACAGATAGTTCAAAAAGCCTTCGACTTTGCCAATGAGGCTCACAAGAACGTACGCAGACGTTCAGGTGAACCCTATATCCTGCATCCTATTGCTGTGGCAAAAATAGTCGTGAACGATATCGGGTTGGGATATAAGTCCATTTCGGCAGCATTGCTGCACGATGTCGTAGAGGATACCGATTATACTACGGAGGACATCAAAAACCTCTTTGGAGACAAGATAGCCAGCCTTGTCGACGGCCTGACCAAGATTAAGACTGTTCTTGACAATGAAGATAAAAGCCATTCTACGGATATTTCATCAGAAAGCCTTCAAGCTGAGAATTTCAAAAGGATACTCCTGACGATGAACGATGATGTGCGTGTCGTTCTCATCAAACTTGCCGATAGGTTGCACAATTGCAGGACAATCGAGTATATGCCTGAATATAAGAGGGATAAGATTTTGAGCGAAACAATGTTCATTTTCATTCCTCTCGCACATCGTCTTGGCTTATATGAGGTTAAATCCGAAATGGAAAATATATGGCTGAAATACAAGGAGCCTGATGCTTACAATACTATCAGCCAGCAAGTCAATCAGATATTGCTGGAGAAAGAGAAAGAAATCGATGATTTCGTTCCCCCACTTGAGGAAGCCATCAAGAAGGCTGGGTTTGATTTCCAAATCAAGAAGCGAGTCAAGACTCCATATTCTATTTGGCACAAGATGCAAATCAAGAGTGTGCCTTTCGACCAGGTTTACGATCTTTATGCAATCCGGATCATCTTCAACCCTTCCAACGATTCAAGTGAAAGTGAGCGTGACCAATGTTATCATATTTTTTCAATCATAACAGGATTATACAGATACAAGCCTGACAGGGTCCGAGATTGGGTAAAGCATCCAAAGAGCAATGGTTACGAAGCCCTGCATTGTACTTTGATGAGTCAGACCGGCATCTGGATCGAAGTACAGATAAGGACCAAGAGAATGGACGATATCGCTGAAAAAGGTATCGCTGCGCATTGGGCATACAAGAAAGACGGATATTTGAGCGAGAATGACAGTGAGATGGACAAATGGCTTGCTAAAGTCAAAGAGATACTCGTCAGTCCTAATGTGAGCGCTCTTGACTTGTTGGATATGATCCATAATGACTTGACCACAAGCAATATCATAGTCTTCACTCCAAAAGGAGAACAGAAATCAATCCAAAAAGGTGCAACAGTTCTGGATTTTGCCTATCAGATACATAGCGAAATAGGCAATAATGCCATTGCCGCCAAGGTCAATATGAAATTGGTGCCCCTATCCCATCAACTTCGTTCAGGCGATCAGGTGGAAATAATTACTGCAGGCAATGAACATCCGAAGCGTGAATGGCTGCAGTTCCTGCGTACCAGACACGCCAGAAGTATGGTAATGGATTATTTCAAGTCTGGCAGGAAAGAGACCATCGAGTATGGTGAAAAGACATTGAATGACCAACTGGAGATTTTAGGCTATAAGAAAAATAATGAGTCCCTTTCCAAGATTCTGGATGCATTCAACGCTCGTAACGTCGAAGAACTTTATCTGCATATCGGTTTGGGAATCATTAAATTGAATGAGCTTTCAAAGATTCTTCAAGATGATTCCTCCAAGTCAAAAGGCTGGAGTTTCCCATGGTTCAAGAAGGATAAGGAAAAAGAGGATAAAGGCAATTTCATCATCAATAGCAAGGACGGCCGCAACTATGTCATTGCTACTTGCTGCAATCCTATTCCTGGTGATCCAGTGGTCGGGTTTCTTGCCCCTGATGGCACCGTGACCGTACATAAAAAGACTTGCAGCGTTGCCGAGAGCATTGCCAGCAAACACGGTGATTGGGTGGTCGTACCTCAATGGGAAGAATCGGCAGAGGAAAAATCATTCTTGGTAAGACTATCTCTCAAAGGACTTGACAGAATAGGATTGCTAAACGAAATATCCCGTTTCATTTCGCTTGTAATGGGCGTTAATATGAGAAAGATATTCCTCAGCGTCGAGGGGGGCATTTTTGAGGGCTACATCGATCTGTATGTGCACGACAAAGATGTATTGGAAAGAGTCATCAAGAGATTGACTTCTATTGAGGGAATTGAAAGTGTTGTAAGAACAGAGATTTAATATGAAGAATTTTTTATCGAAATATTTGCCGCTTATCCCAGTCACCATAATATTGGCGACTTTGGTCTTGTTCTCTCATTCTTGTGCAAATACAACCACTCCCCCATCAGGTGGGCCAAAGGATACGATTCCTCCTGTGATTTTAAAGGTTTATCCACCGCAAGGGGCTGTAAATGTACCTGTACACGGAACAAAAGTGGCTTTTCGCTTTGATGAATATGTCACCGTGAAAGATCAGAACAGCATTATGCTCTCCCCTCCTTTGAAGAAAGCTCCGAAATACAAAATGAAGGGAAAGAACCTGGTTGTATATTTCGAGGATGACCTGCTTCCGAATACGACCTATACCTTGGATATTACAAATGCTATTGCCGATAACAATGAAGGCAATATGTTTCCCGGCTATACGGCGGTGTTCTCTACCGGTTCCAAAGTGGATTCTATGATGATTACTGGTATTGTCCAGGATTGCAATACATTGAAACCGATCAAAGGGGCTACTGTGATGTTGTACAAGGATCAGAGTGATTCCGCCTTGTTCAAGCATCGTCCAAATGCCGCTGTGAAGACAGACCAATGGGGCTTTTTCTGCCTGAGAAACATCCAAGATACTGTATATAGGTTATATGCTATCAATGATGAAAACCACAACAATCTGTTCGACTCCGACAATGAATTGGTCGCTTTTAATTCCAAACCGATCCGTCCTACGGTCAAAGTGAACGATTCCATCCCTGAATTGCAAAAATATAATATGAAAGATACACTCCATTGCCTTGCACGTAAGACTGAATATGAATTGAATATGTTCAGGGATAAGACATCCAAGCAAATGATTGTCAATAAGGTGAGAGTAGGACTGAGATCTGCGTATATCACATTTATGGCTCAGAATGCCCAGATTGATTCGATGTGGATGAAAGGAATCAACCCTAAGCGTCTGATCACGCAGTTCAACCCGCAAAAGGATAGTTTGGAAATTTGGGTCAATGACCAAAGACTAATGCCTGATACCTTGCATTTGTTCGTCAATTATCAAAAAACGGATTCCACAATGAAATTGAAGCCTTTCACTGAAGAAGTGAAATTGGCAATGGGAAAGAAGCTGAGCAAATCCAAGAGTTCCAGAAGGGACATCAAACACGAAGATACTACTTGCGTGTTTACATCTACTGCCGAGCCTGAAACCATTGAACAGTATGGATTCAAATTGGAATTCAAATATCCTCTCGTGAAAGCAAATTTTGATTCTCTCAAGTTCACTTATACTAATCCTCGCCAGCAGAAGTTTACAGGAAAGTATGTGGCTACCAGAGATCACGATAACTTGAGGTGCTATACAATAAGGCCATCGGTCAAACTACTGCCAGGTTATGACTATTCTCTGAAAATTCCGCAGAGGATGTTTATGGATATCAATGGATTTTACAATGACAGCACCGAGTTGAAAGTTACTCTGCCAAAGGGTGAAGACTTGAGTATGCTGCATCTGGACTTGAAAAATGTAAATGGCAATGATTATATTGTGGACCTTCTCAATGAGAAACGTGACAAAGTGTTAAGGACATATATAGTGAAGAATGATGCCGTACTGGATTTTCCATATCTTAAAGCAGGAAAATACAGCATCAGGATTACTGAAGACCCAAATAAAAATGGAATTGTAGACTCTGGCAATCTGCTTGAGCACAAACAGCCGGAAAAGGTCAAGTTTTACAAGATTAAGGACAATACGCTGATAGATATACCTGAAAAGACAGAACTTACTCAGGAAGTCGATTTGGCTGATTTATTCAAAGAGTAGAATGAAACACATCTTCAAATATTTGATTGCAACCTGTCTCCTCATCTTCTTGTTCGTGCCTGTGCATTCGCAAAACAAGACGAAATTGAATCCGGTTGATTCATTTCCTGACATATATTTGGATACTGTCCAGGTGAAAAAGCAATTTATGATAAATGATTATTCCCTCGTCGGAGTACAATATGGAGTGTCATTCAATCAAATGTCTTTCAATCCTTCCGAGAAACAGAGTATGTTGTTCAATCCTGAATATTTCGGCGTGACATATACGAAATACGGTAAACTATTCGGCTTTATGCCGAATTTCGGATTGCAGGTTGGACTTTTTTACGGCCACGAAGGTTATAAATTCAAAAAAGACAGAGCGACTGGTTCCACATATACATTGGATGGAGCCACGCAGGCAGTTATGGATGTAGTCGAAGTCCCATTGTTGACCCAGGTGCATATTGATTTCTGGAGAATGAAATTGATGGTCAGCGCCGGAATATATGGTGGATACAGACTTAACATTGAGAGAAGCGGAGATGCTGTGGATGCTGCCATTCGAAACAGTTTCAAGGATACCGACATCAAATTCGACTATGGTCTAAAAGGAGGAGTCGGTTTCGCTTTTGTATTCGATCCGATTGAAATACATTTTCAAGGAATGGTGAAATACGGGTGGTCATCTCTTTACCAGCCTGATTATTACAGTCAATATTATTATAGGTTTGCATACCCGTTCGATATTGTATTTACGGCTGGAATCCATTATCAACTGACAAGGAGAACTGGAAAAACAAATCATCAATTAAGACGAGAGGCCTTCGACTCTGTATATAAGCCACAGCCGGAGAAAAAGAAAGAAAAATAATTATGGAGACTCTGACAGTTAAAGTGGGAAACATACTGATTGGCAGTTCTCAGCCGATTGTCGTACAGACGATGTGCAACACCCATACTTACGATATTGACGAGACTGTCTCTCAATGCATCAGGATGCGTGATGCAGGCGCGCAATTGATAAGGATTACGGTCCCTGGACCTGCTGATGTAGATTGTGTAAGACAAATTAAATCAAATTTGAGAGAGGCTGGAGTCATTACACCACTTGTAGCCGACATTCATTTTTCGTCTCAGACAGCCATAGATGTGGCAACTGTAGTTGAAAAAGTCAGAATAAATCCTGGCAATTTCCACAAGGATCACGAACAGGCAAGACTTCAATTCAAAAAATTGATTGAAGTCTGCAAAGAAAACGGGACGGCTATTCGCATCGGTTTGAATCACGGATCACTTGGGGAGTATATTACTAATTTATACGGCAATACGCCCCTTGCAATGGCTATGGCAGCAATGGAGTGGGTCCGAATGTGCGTAGAGTCTGATTTCTTCAATGTCGTAGTATCCTTGAAATCCAGCAATACCATTGTTATGGTTGAAGCATATAGGGAATTGGCAAGGGAAATGATTGCGTATGGTACTGTCTTCCCACTGCACGTCGGAGTGACAGAGGCTGGAAATGGGGATTCTGGCCGAATCAAATCTGCAATCGGAATATCGGCATTATTGTCAGAAGGGATTGGAAACACAATTAGGGTTTCATTGACAGAAGATCCAGTAAATGAAATTCCTGTGGCCCGATATCTGGCTGATCGTTATGACCATAAACTCTTTTCGTCATTAAGTAAAATCAGCGTTGAAGGCAAAAACGCTATCGCCACTTATGACTCTCCTTCCAGAGAAAGACTCATCCTGGATGCCTCTTGCGATTTCGGGAAGAGATTGTTGGACAAAGAATTGGATATGATTACTTTCAAAGGCTCATACCTCGATCCTGATGGGATGTCTGTACCCATAGAAGATTCAGGGATGGGACAATTCCTGACTGATGAAATCTTGCAAGCTGCAAGAAGGCGTTTCTATAGACCTGATTATATTGCTTGTCCAGGGTGTGGTAGGACAATGTACGATTTGCAAAATGCGTTTGAAGAAGTCAAACAAAAGACTTCCCATTTGAAGAACGTTGTGATTGCCGTAATGGGATGTATCGTAAACGGACCAGGTGAAATGGCTGATGCAGATTGGGGCTATGTTGGGGAAGGAAATCACAAGGTTTCAATCTACCATAAGAACGTACCTGTGCTTCGCCACGTAAGTGATGCTGACGCTGTAGATAAATTGCTTGAATTGATCAATGAAGATCAGGCTAAGAATCGGTAGGCTCTGATAACTTGCTTACAATCACCTTATCAATCCTGGCTCCATCCATATCGGCGACTTCGAAATTGAAGTCTTTCCATTGGACTTTCTCTCCCTCCGTAGGAACGTGCTGGGCAACTTCCATAATCAGACCTCCAATTGTGGAGAAATCATAGTCTTCCATTGACTCATCAAGATCGAAATGAGAAAGGAAATCGTACATTGAGCATTGTCCGTCCACGAACCAACTGTTGCCACCTTCACGCATAATTATATCTGGCTCTTTCAGGTGACTGTTACTGATGTTTCCGACCAAAGCGTCCAAGATATCCTTTAGAGAAATGATTCCTGAAAGAGCCCCGAATTCATCACAGACCAATGCCCTGTTGATTTTCTGTTCTTTCATATTCTCAAGTACGTTGTATACGCTCATATTTTCGTGGAAGTATACCGGCTCTTTCATCATTTTCTTTATATTGAATCCTTCATTTTTGCCAATCTGAAGTACATAGTCCTTGAGAGAAAGAACACCTTCCACGTGGTCCATATCCCCATCGACTACAGGATATTGGTCGAAAATATTGTTCTCAATGATTTTACGAATTTGAGCCTCTGTCATATTAATGTCGAGGCTGACAATATCGTCCTTCAGTGTCATTATATTGCTAACGTTCAGATCGCCCAAAGTGAAAACACGTCCAACGATATCTTGTTCAACTTCAGACACTTCGCCCTCTTGTGTACCCTCTTCAATGATAGACTTGATTTCTTCTTCTGTAACTTTTGCATCGTGAGGTTTTATCCCAAGATGCTTCACACAGAAAGCGGTACTCTTGGATAGGGTCCAAACTATCGGTTTTGCAATCCAGGAGAAGAACAACATCAACCCAGAAACTGATTCGGCGGCCTTTTCGGGATTGGCCATAGCAATCCGTTTTGGAACCAATTCGCCAAAGAGAATACTGAAATACATCACTATCAATACGATAATCGTCTTGGCAAGGACTTCGGCCCCGTTCGCAGACATTCCCAAATTCTCCAAATAATCGGAGAATGCAATAGCAATCGTATTGCCAGAGAAGATACCGGTCAGGATCCCGACCAATGTCATACACATCTGGAGGGTGGAAAGAAATTTTTCAGGATCGGAAGCCAATTTGACAGCTTTTTTGGCTGAATTGCTACCCTTGTCGGCATCGGCCTGCAATTTGCTCTTTCTGGCGGAAATCATTGCGATTTCGGCCATAGAACAAATACCATTGAATAGAATGAGTAATAATATTATTAGCGCTTCAGTCATACTTACTTGAGTACGGCAATGACAGATTCGCAGGCTTTGACTTCATCCCCTAGTTTTACTTGAATTTCAGCATTCAGAGGAAGATACAAATCAATCCTGGATCCGAATTTAATCACACCGCACTGTTCACCGCAACTTTCCGATGCCCCATCTTTTGCATAGCAAACGATTCTTCTTGCGAAGGTTCCTGCAATCTGTTTGAAGAAAATCTCTCCTTTAGGGGTAAGCATACCTACTGAAGAATGTTCGTTTTTTTCTGATGCTTTTGGTAAGAAGGCAAGCAGATATTTTCCCGGATGGTATTGGTAATATGAGATTTCCCCTGTTGAAGGCCAGAAATTGGCGTGCACATCGAAGAAATTCATATATACAGATACTTGTATGCATTCTCTTTTCAGATATTCGGGCTCATAAGCTCTTTTAAGAATAACTACTTTGCCATCTGCTACTGACGTAACCACACCTTCGGAAATGTTCCTGTCCCTCTCCGGGACTCTGAAAAACCACGTAACAAACAAGGCAAAGAAAAGGAAAATGATCGATAGAGTAAGTGATATCCAAGGATTCTGGATAAAGCGAAGAGCCAGCACAATGAAAATCAGGCAAACAACAGCCACACCCAAAATGGTTCCGTATGAATCAGTATCTATTCTCATATTAATGTTACTAAGGTATATTCAGTTTGCAAATTTATGTAAAATCTGCAACAATCACAATCTTACAGCAGATTCATCACCACAAGATAGATGGCGCCGACAGGTACTGCAAGCAAAGTGCTGTCGAATCTGTCCAGAAGACCTCCGTGTCCGGGTATTATATTGCCTGAATCTTTGACATTGTAATATCTTTTCCATTGCGACTCGAATAAATCCCCATAGACACCTGCAACATCCATTAAAATGGCAAGGATGACGCAGTGCACGAATGGGAACACAAGCAAGCCTGTAAAATACAATACCACAGAGGCCAATACTGCAGTGAACATTCCACCCCAGAATCCTACCCAAGATTTCTTAGGAGAAATGGATGGAAATAATTTTTTACCGAATTTATTTCCAAGAGTAATGCCGAATACAAAGGCTCCGATGTCAGAACACCATATTATGATGAAGAAACATATCAACAATAATCCATTCAAGTTTCCATCCCTGTCAAATGCTATAAGATTCGATAGGGCGAGAGGCACTGCAATGTAAAGAAGACCTGTGTAAATATTTGAGAATTTGCCGAATTCAGTCTTGTCCTTTACATACAATGAATTAATCATTACCACGAAAACTGGTGGAAGGGCAAGCGAAACGAATCTTATGGGAAGGCGATATACGACTGCCAGAAATATAAGTATGAAAAGTATGACTCCAGCGGAAATAGCCAAGATTCTTGAGAATCTATATAAGGTCCCCATTGTCAGTTTGTAGAATTCGGTCATCATACCTGCCATTATGAAGATTATCAATGCTGCAAACGAAAATTTGTTCAGCAGCAGGCAAGCAAGCATCACAACTATGAATCCAATGCCGGACAGAGTCCTGACGGTTACGTTGTTCATTTACGGTTTACTTTGGTTTCAGTGTTTCAGATCTTCATTCATCAATTTACAGATTCTTCTTTTTGAGGATCCTCGGATTTTGGTGACTCGGGATTCTGCTCCTCCGGCTTGTTTTCCTGAACTGGAGTTTCCTCCTCGGCAGGTTTTACCTTCGGTCCAAGTATCTTTTCGACATCGTCTGCAAAGATAACTTCTTTTTCCAATAGAAGAGCAGCCATTTTCAAGAATCCTTCTTTGTAATCGATAAGAATCTGATATGTCTTGTCGTGGATTTGAGAAATCAAGGCTTTGACTTCTTCGTCCATTATCTCTGCGGTTTTCTCACTATAAGGCTTTGTCAAATCGTAACCTCTTGATCCTGTGGAATCATAAAACGAAACTTGGCCAACCTTGTCGCTCATACCATAATATTGAACCATACTATAAGCCATCTGGGTAAGTTTTTCAAGATCGTTTTGCGCCCCAGTCGATGGTTCGCCATTTACAATCTCTTCTGCAACTCGGCCGCCAATCAGAGAACACATTTCGTCGAGCATCTGATTCTTGGTCCAAATCTTCCTCTCTTCAGGAAGATACCAAGCAGCACCCAAGGCTTGTCCTCTTGGGATAAGAGTCACTTTGAATAGAGGATTTGCATAAGGCAACAACCAACTTACTGTTGCGTGTCCGGCCTCGTGATGGGCGATGGAACGTTTCTCTGTCGGCGTGATGATCGAGGCTTTGCGTTCCAATCCGCCTACGATCCTATCAACGGCATCCAAGAAGTCTTGGCGGTCGATTACTTTCTTATTGTTACGTGCTGCTGTGAGGGCCGCTTCATTGCAAACATTGGCAATATCCGCTCCTGAGAATCCAGGGGTATGTTTTGCCATAAATTCCACATCGAAAGATTGCGCAACCTTGAGTCCTTTCATATGGACTTTGAATATCTCTTCTCTCTCCTTGAGTTCAGGGAGATCGACGTGAATCTGCCTGTCGAAACGACCTGCTCTCATCAAGGCCTTGTCCAAAATGTCGGCCCTGTTGGTGGCTGCGAGGATGATGACTCCTGAATTGGTATCGAAACCATCCATTTCAGTCAAAAGTTGATTCAGGGTGTTTTCACGTTCATCATTTGATGAAAAACCAACATTTTTACCTCTTGCACGGCCAACAGCATCTATTTCATCTATGAATACGATACATGGCGCTTTCTCCTTAGCCTGACGGAACAAATCCCGGACTCTGGATGCGCCCACACCGACAAACATCTCTACGAAATCCGAACCGGATATTGAGAAGAAAGGAACGTTGGCCTCCCCTGCCACCGCTTTTGCAAGCAAGGTCTTTCCTGTACCTGGAGGGCCAACCAGCAAAGCGCCCTTTGGAATTTTGCCTCCGAGGGAAGTGTATTTCTTTGGATTCCTTAGGAAGTCCACAATTTCCATTACTTCTTCCTTGGCTCCATAAAGGCCTGCTACATCTTTGAACGTGACTTTGACCTGATCTTTATCTGCCAATTTTCCGGTGGACTTACCGACATTGAAAATGCCTCCGCCTCCGTTTCCTCCTCCCATCTTGGAGTTGAAACCTTTGAACATCCACACCCACATCAATATTAGGATAAGGGGAAGCAATAACCATTCGAGGACACCACTCCAAACTTTGTTGTCATTCTCTATGATGACTTTGACCTTGCTGGTTGCAGGCAATGCGGCATTTAACGCCCCAAACTCTTTTTCAGCATCGAATTTATCAGATACAAGAAAAATGAAATGAGGTGAAGATTTAGGGATATTGCCACCGAATTTGTCGGCATATTTTGCAAGCCTCTCACCTCGGATGGTTACTTCCCCCTTGAAGTCGTTTCTAATGAACGTGATGGATTTGACATCGCCTGCATTAATCATATTGCAGACCTCGTCCCATTCAACTTTCTGAGGATTGGAACCGGGGTTCTTTATCAGCATTATCCCAATACCTATAATAAGTATTAAATAAAACCAGGAAAAATTGAACCCGATATTTATTTTCTTATGTTTGTTGTTATTATTGTCTGGCATATCGGATATCAATTACTTTTGCGAAATTGTTTTTTTACTGGATGGTCTTTTGTCAACGTAAATCTTCTTGGGGGCATCTGCCCATAGATCTTCCAATCTATAGAATTTGCGATATTCCGTAAGGAAGATGTGGATGACGATGTTGCCGTAATCCTGAATAATCCAGAAACTGTTGTCTTCTCCTTGAGAGCGAAGCAATCTTTTGCCTTCGGCATCCATTTTTTCTAATATGTTGTCTGCAATTGCTTTTACATTCGTGGTTGAATCTGCGTTGCAAATCACAAAGAAATCAGCAATGGCGGAACTAATAGGACGAAGGTCGAGAGAAACGACATCTTGCCCTTTTTTATCAAGAATTGCATCCGCTATTACCCTAAGATCGTGTGTAATCATTCTACTTTTATTAAATTTGTTCACAAATATAAAACAAAAAATACACCAATGAAAAATAAACCCGTCATTCTCTGGTATGATACCATTGATTCTACAAATAATGCAGCCAAACGCAATATTAAGGATATTGACAATTTGTCAGTACTGGCTGCGAGATATCAAAGTGATGGTCGAGGACAGCGTGGAAACAAGTGGTCAAGTGCTGATGGAGAGAATCTGACTTTCTCAATTGTGTTGAAATTCTCAGACAGTAAATCAAAAGGAGATATGGACAATATCCCCCCCCTGCGAGCAATCAACCAGTTCGCCATAAGTGAGATTGCCACTCTCGCAGTATCCTCTTATTTGCAAGACAACGGGATTGATGCCAAAATCAAATGGCCCAATGATATTTATGTCGCAAATAAGAAAATTTCCGGAATGCTTATCGAAAATATAGCCTCCTCAGATTACATACTTTCAAGTATAATAGGTATCGGACTTAATTTGAATCAGTCAGACTTCCCTACGGAATTGTTGAACCCTGTATCGATGAAAACTCTGACAGGCAAAAGTTATGATTCCCATAAGGAACTTGAAAGAATTATGTCCTATTTCTGCAAATTTCTTCCGCTCCTGTATGACGAAGCCTCTTTGGTCGGATTGCAAGAGAAATATGTTTCTGAACTTTACCATCTGGGAGTAGAATGTGAATATACCGATTGTCGGACTTCCATTACATTTAAAGGCACGATAATAGGGATCTCGGAGAGTGGCTTGCTGAAAGTCCAGTTGCCAGACGGATCCCTTATAGAATTTGCTTTTAAAGAAATCAGTTATATTATCTGAAATTAATATCTCATTGATTCTATCGCTGTTGCCGGTTCGGTAGCTTTGAAAACCGAACTGCCGGCAACAAATATTTCCGCCCCTGCCTGCGCCAATGCTTTGGCGTTTGCTGGAGAAACTCCCCCGTCAACTTCAATTTTGCATTCCAATTTTCTAAGGGTTATTTCCTCTTTGACCGTCCGTATCCTTCCATAAGAATCTTCGATGAATTTCTGCCCACCGTAGCCGGCGAAGACTGACATTATCAATACGAAATCCAAATCAGCGAGATACGGATACAATTTTTCCACTGGAATATCTGGATTAATCGCCATTCCAGCCTTCATTCCGCATTTTTGGATGAGATCAATGATTCCCTTGCTTTTTTCTTGGGCTGCTTCGTAATGGAAACTAAGCATTTCCACTCCGACTTTTGCAAATCTCTCCACATACTTTTCAGGATTCACAATCATCAGATGTGCGTCCATAGGTTTTGAAGCCTTGGATGCGATGGCTTCAACAATCGGGAAACCGAAAGATATGTTAGGTACGAAAGTCCCATCCATTATGTCAAGATGGAAAATGTCGGCATATTTGTTGACGAATTCCACACCTTTATCCAGATGAAGGAAATCGGCAGCTAACATAGATGGAGCAATCTTTACCATATTATTTATAATTTAATACGACCTCGTTCAATAAAGCAACAAACTTGTCAAGTGAAGCAAGTTCAAGTTTCTCGCCAGGTGCGTGTACACCTTTTAGTGTGGGACCGAATGATATCATATCAAGGTCCGGGAATATGGTCAGGAAAAGACCGCACTCCAAACCGGCGTGGATTGCTTTCACTTCAGGCTCCTTCCCGAATAGTTTCATATAAGAATCAACGCAGAATTTAAGTAAAGGTGATGACATATTCGGTTTCCAGCCTGGGTATGGAGAAGAATGCCAAACTTTGGCCCCTGCCAGTTTGAAGCAGGCTTCTACACGTTTTGAAATGCCTTCCAATGCCGAATTTATAGAGCTTCTCTGACTTGTGACGATCTGAATCATCCCAGATTCGTTCATCCTCACTGCTGCCAGATTCGTAGACGTTTCCACAAGGCCAGGGATATCTTGGCTCATCGCTTCTACTCCGTGAGGACAAGCATTCAAAGAAGATATCAGTCTTATTTTCACATCATTGGCAATAGGCTTCTCAGTGCATCTGAACGCAGATGCTTTGAAAATGACATCAGGATCCGACACAGAGAACTCCCCTTTCACGTCCTTGGCAAAAGAGTTGAACGCTCCGATCATTGCATCAACATCTGCTGTTGCGACAATGGCTTCACATTCTCTGGCGATTGCATTTGGCTTATTGCCGCCTTTCAACATTATAAGTTGACAATCGTCAAGATGCGCATAAAGGAAACGTACCATCTGCTGGACTGTGTTCATACGTCCTTTGTCGATGTCGTCGCCACTATGTCCGCCAATGGCGTTGGAAATGTTCAGTTTGACAGTATGGAAACCACTCCCGAAATCTTCAGTCTTATATCTGAACTCTATCAATGTGTCCATACCACCGGCACAACCGACGAAAAGTTGTCCTTCATCTTCTGAATCCATATTGATTAGGACTTTGCCAGTGATGAAACCTTCTTGAATTCCGTGTGCGCCATACATTCCAACTTCCTCCGATGTGGTGAAAAGGCATTCCAGTTTGCCCATCGGCTGATTGCTATCAAGCAAGGCCAATGCGGCTGCCACCCCGATTCCGTCATCTGCACCAAGAGTCGTTTTCTTGGCTACCATCCAGCCATCCTCTATTTCATATTGAATGGGATCTTTTGCGAAATCGTGGACATATCCTGCGACTTTGTCGCATACCATATCCTGATGTCCCTGCAAAACGATTGTAGGAATATTTTCTTTGCCCAGAGATGCTTCTTTTGTGATTACAACATTTCCACTCTTGTCAGTCTTGCATTTGAGATTGCGAGCGGCAGCGAATGACTGCAGGTATGCAGTCATAGCCATTTCATTCCGAGATTCCCTTGGAATCCGGGTGATTTCCTTGAAAAAATTTAATACTGAATTGGAATCCATTTTACCTGTATTATCTATCTACAGGTACAAGCATCTTTTCGATATCGGAGACATACTGTCTGAAAATCTTGTCAGTATCCCTGAGGTCCGATACCGTTGTACAAGCGTGTAACACTGTAGCGTGGTCTTTCCCTCCAAGTTCCGAGCCAATCGTAGATAAAGAGCAATTGGAAATCAGACTTCGGCACATAAACATCGCTATTTGCCTAGCCTGAACCGTCTGACGTTTACGTGATTTAGACAAGAGAGTATCTTTCGTAATGTTAAAATATTCGCAGACCGTATCGACGATTTTCTCTATTGTTATCTCGTTCTGTTCTTCACCGACAATCTTTTCAGTGATCTTTTGGGCAAGTTCAACTGTGATTTCACGATGCAGGTATGTAGACTGGGCGATGATGGTCATCAAAGTTCCTTCCAGTTCCCTGAAATTCGCCTTGATCCTGCCAGCCAAGTATTCAAGCACATCATCACCGATGCGCACACCTTCCCTGAAACTGCGAGACTTGAGCATCTCAAGTCTAGTTGCATAATCAGGCTTGGACAATTCTACGGACAAGCCCCATTTGAATCTGGAAAGAAGTCTCTCCTCAAAATTCTGAAGTTCAACCGGTGCCCTATCGGATGTGAAAATCAATTGTTTTCCAGACTGATGCAGGTGGTTGAATATATTGAAGAATGCATTCTGAGATCCTTTGCCTATCAAGTCCTGGATATCGTCAACGATGAGGACATCTATTTTCATATAATAAGCAAGGAAATCCACGAGCTGATTCTTCACGCCCATAGCATCCATATACTGAGTCTTAAACTCGTTGCCTGTTACATACAAAACAACTAGTTCAGGGAACTTCTCTTTGATTGCAATTCCGATAGCCTGAGCCAAGTGAGTTTTCCCAAGACCCGGCCCGCCAAAAAGGAAGAGAGGGTTGAATGGCGTTTTGCCTGGAGCGATTGCGATGTTCGTTCCTGCAGTGATGCCCATTTTATTACACTCTCCTATTACCATATTGCCGAAGCAATATACAGGGTTCAGTCTAGGATTGATGTTCACCCTTTGAATCCCAGGAAAAACGAAAGGCCCTGGATTCGCAGAAGGCTGATAGGTGTTGATGGATACTGTCCTGTTCACTGGCGTGTTGCTGTGAGCTGCAGGAAATACCATTGGAGGCTGAACTCTTACCGGCTTAACCATATAGACTAATTTTGCATCCTTTCCAATTACTCTCTGGAGAGTCTTTTTTAGGACATCAAGAAAAGCACCTTCCAAATATTCCCTGAAAAAGTCTGAAGGAACCTCGATGGTAAGAGTCATACCCTGCAGAGAGATCGGAACTATCGGCTTGAACCAAGTATTATACTTCTGCGGATCAATTATTTGTTCAATGATTCGCAGACAGTTTGACCATACATCAATATGTTTAGGTTGTTCAAGCATCAAATTCTGGAGTTTTGCAGTTCGGGTAGAGAATAAATCAATTTTCTTGTCTTCTTTTGCAAAATTGGGTGAAAAATTATTAATAAAAAAACTATTTTGCTATTGTATTTGAAAATTGTTTTGATTAAATTAAACGTGTACTGAATCAATAAACGGCTTTTTATAATTCACAGATTAACAATAATTTACAAAACATATTTTCTTAAAATGCATACATATTCAGTATGTTATAATTTCGATTGATTATAATTTAGATTCACTTTATTTATTTGTTGTGGACTATTATAAACGTTTTATACCTGAAATATGCTAAAATTATATATAAAACACTTTTCATCATTCAACTCGGAATGTAATTTCACAATATCTATTTCTCCTCGCAGGCACTTGTTGATAACTGCAAAAGTTAATGACAATACCTGATGGTCACTACCACAAGTACGTCACTCGCCTATGACTTTCTTTATCCCTGAAGTTATCGTGAAATATCATCTTAAATATGACTATTTGATGATGCTTGTAGTGCCATTCTCAACTTTCACCATAAATGAACCCGGGAAAAGTTTTTTGATATGCTGGTACTGTTTTGTAGCTCCATCCAGGTCAGGAGCAGTACCGATTACATACTTTTTCATCCTCCCAACTGTCACCAACATAGGCTTGAAACCTTTGAAGCATTTATCATTTGTCGACATAGTCTTAGTCGTTGCCAATATCTGTGTCCCATAATAAACATCTTCTGATGGGATTTGAATATCTTGATTTGGTTTTTCATTATGATTCTCCTGAGCTGTTGTGACGACTTGAGATTTTCCGGTCTCTTTCACTTGCCTGTCTATGGAGGAATCCGGCTTTTCCTGCTTCTCGTTTATTTGCTTCAGATTTTGTTCGACGTTTCTGGATCCGTCAAGAGAAACGCTATTGTCATAACTTCTCTTAAATGCGGTAAATGCTTTGAGCAAGTCATTGGCAATGCCATCCTGACCCTCATCGGAGGTCATTATTTCTCTATCTGAAGAGTTTGACATAAATCCGCACTCGACAAGAGCAGACGGCATTGAGGTCTTCCAAAGAACATAGAAAGGATCCTGCCATATTCCCCTGTTGACTCTTATAGGTCCGTGAGACATCGCTTCATCGACATCCTGTGCAAAAAGGAAACTTTGTTCCAGAAAGGCATTTTGCATAAGGTTGAAGAATATGAATGATTCAGGCGATGAAGGATCGAAACCTTGATATTTGGTCGAATAATTATCCTCCAACATTATCACGGAGTTTTCCCTTTTGCACACATCCATATTATAGGAAAAGAGATCTCTGTTTTTTTGGCTTGACTGACCAAGGATGTGTATCGAGAATCCATTGGCGGAAGTGGATGAAGGAGATGTATTTATATGTATGGAAACAAATAAGTTAGCATTATTACGATTGGCAATTGCGGCTCTTTCGTTCAATTCAATGAATTCATCGGTATCCCTTGTCAGGACAACCTTGACATCAGGATAAGCATCTCTGACTTTGGCGGCAAAGCGCTTGGCGATGGACAAGGTGAGAGTCTTTTCCATTACAGTCCTGTCCTTGCTGACGCAGCCAGGATCGTGGCCACCGTGACCGGCATCTATTACCACTGTATTCAATTTTAGATTGTCCTTTTTCTGGGCTGATGCCTGAGATCCTACAAAAAGAGAACACAGGAGCATTGTGAAAATGATAATGCGGAAAATAGAATATTTATATGAGGTCGTCATTAAGAATGGAATGTATTTTGGTAATAATTGAAATTAGTCTTACATTTGTACTTTGCAAATTTAACAAAAATTGCATTATTTAGAATAGAAGAATGTCTATATACGAGACGAAAACACATAGATTTTTCGCTGGAAAATTCTTTCTTCTCGGCGTGATTATACTGCTGTTGGCAGGAATCACCCTCTTATCCCAGAACGACAACAGAGGCCCTCGTAGGAGAAACCGCAATCAAGTGACAGCTAAAGTCGCTGATACTGTGGCGTTGCCTGACTCAGTGATAGCTAAAAGAGATTCCATAGCCAAAAGAGATTCACTGGTCAAAGCAGATTCTTTGACCTTGCTAGGCAAGAGTTCAATCAAGCATCCTGCCTTCTCCCAAGCCAAAGATTCCATAGTTGAAGTATTCTCTGACGGTCAGCGTAAAGTCTATTATTATGGAGATGTAAGCGTTTCCTACAGCGGAATGAAGCTAGAAGCTGACTATATGGAATACGATATGAAGACCGGAACAGTCTTCGCCAAAGGCACGCTGGACACTCTTACAGGTGAATGGAAGGGACAACCAAAGATGGAGCAGAATGGGAAATCTTACAGTATGGAGGAGGTAAGATACAACTTCAATACTCAGAAGGCTCTCATCACCAATATGATCACTCAAGAGTCAGAAGGAATCATGCACGGACAGCACATCAAGATGATGCCTGACAGATCCATTAACATTGAAAATGGCAAATATACTGTATGCGACTTGGAGCATCCTCATTATTATATGAGACTTAAGTATGCAAAAGTCATTACCAAGCCTTCGCAGAAAACAGTTTTCGGACCTGCTTGGCCTGTCATTGAAGATGTTCCTCTTCCAATCGCACTTCCTTTCGGTTTTATTCCTAAGAGACCAAATAGGGCAACAGGTTTCCTGATGCCTACATTCGGAGAGGAAAATGCGAGAGGTTTCTATCTGAAGGATGTAGGAATGTATTTCGTGATTGGAGATTATTTCGATATATCAATGACTGGGGATGTCTATACGCTTGGATCTTGGAGTATGGACGTAAACTCGCGGTATAAAGTCAATTACACGGCCAATGGAAACTTCTCCCTCACATATTCTGTCGATCAGACAGGCGAAAGAGGAAGCACCGATTTTTTCCAGACTACCAACTTCGGAGTCAGATGGTCCCACCAGCAGGATTCCAAGGCAAGGCCTGGAACTACATTCAGCGCATCTGTCAATTTCTCCAGCCCTTCGAACAGCAAGTACAATTCACGTTCTGTGAATGAAGCCTTGCAGAACCAGATATCTTCATCCGTTTCATATTCTAAATCGTGGAATGGGAAGTTCAACCTATCAGTCAATGCTTTGCATAGCCAGAACTCAAGGGATAGTTCATATTCCTTCACCCTGCCTAATGTAACATTCTCTGTAAGCCGTTTCTATCCGTTCAAACTTAAGAACAGAGTGGGCTCTGAGAAATTCTATGAGAAGTTCTCCCTTGCATATAATACATCATTACAGAATAAGATCAATTTCAAGGCTTCTGAATTCGGAAAACCGGACTTTATGGATAAATTCAATTCCGGAATGAACCATAATTTCCAGATAGGCTTGCCGAATTTCACTTTGGCCAAATACTTTAACTTCACCCCTGGTGTAAGTTATGGTATGAACTGGTTTTTCCGTGATACTAAGAAAGAGTTTGACGATAAGACTAATTCTGTTGTTGACGTCAAGGGGAAACAATATGGAACTTTCGGTATAACTCAATCATATTCTGGTAGTTTGTCTATGAGCACAAGGATTTATGGTATGTTCAATTTCGGAAAATATCATTCCCTGCAAGCTATCAGACACGTGATCTCTCCAAGTATGTCTTTCTCTTTCAGCCCGGAACAAGGTACTTATGCAAATGGCTGGAGGACTTTGAATTATAAAGATACCAATGGAGTCGCCCATAGTCTTGACTATAACATCTTTGCAGGTCAGCTGAATTCGGCGCCAGGCAAAGGACGCTCCGCCACTGCCAGTCTTTCGATAGGGAATAATTTTGAAGCCAAAGTCAGAGATATGAGAGATACTACAGGCAAAGGGATAAAGAAAGTAAAACTCATCGATCAACTCAATTTCAATACCGGTTACAATTTCCTGGCTGATTCATTGAGACTTAGCAATATAGGTGTCTCTATGTCCACTTCCGTTTTCGGAAAATTGGGCTTGAGTGCAAATGCCAATTTCGATCCTTATGCCATCGATGATCAGGGCAGAAAGATCAATAAGTACAACTTCGAGCAGAAAGGCCTTCTCAACCCGCTAAGACTCACAAACGCCAGTGCTTCCCTTTCATATTCATTTTCAGGGAAAGGTACTATCAATGGCAATGATGGTCGAAAAGGAAGTGGTACCGGGGGAAATGATTCCCAAGGTGGCGTCGGCAAGTCAAATCCTGCTGACAACTATATGAGGGTTTATTATCATCCTATTACGGGCGAATACATTCCTGGCGGTTGGTTATATTATCTTAATCCCAATGCCCCATGGTCTGTCAATCTGAATTACTCATTGAACTATTCCAAGTCGTACTCCTATACCAATAAACAGTTGATTATCAATAACAGGTATACTCAGACTCTCGGAGTGAGCGGCAATATCAAGCTCACCCCTAAAATGGCATTGAATGCAACTACTGGCTTCGATTTGATGGCAATGAAGATGACCACGACTCAACTTAGTGCCACTTATGATCTGCATTGCTTCAATATCGCAGTTTCCTGGGTGCCTACAGGAACTTGGCAATCATACAGTTTCCGCATTGCGGCCAATGCTTCAGCATTGTCAGACTTGCTTAAATTCAAGAAAAACAGCAGTTACTGGGATAGATAAAATATTCCAGAGGATTTGCATAATTATTAATTTAGCATTACATTTGCAAGCGGATTCATAAATCCTATTTCTACAAATTTCGAATCGCGGTTGTTTAACCGCAGTCCTTTTTTACAATATCCATTGAAAGCGCCATTTTTATTGCGCAATCACAATAATATCGATTATATGCCTCACAGTTTATTCGAACTGAACAAAATGAGCGAAGATCAGTTAAGGTCTTTGGCTGAAAATCTGAAAATCAAGAATGCCCAGAAGATGGACGTGGAAAATTTGGCTTATTCCATTCTGGATGAAGAAGCCAGGGAAGAATCCCTAAAACCTTCTGCCTCTGATGACAAGCCTGATTATAGACATTCTCGTCAAAAGAAATCATCACCTAAGCAGGCAGAACCTGCCAAGCCGAAATCAGAACCGGCCAAGGCTGATGCACCAAAGGAAGATGATTCAAAACAGGCACCCAAGCCACAGGCCAAGCCTGGGACAAAAAGAGGCCGCAAGCCTAAAGTGCAGCCTAAAACAACCGGGGTTGCATCTCAGCCTGCAGTAATCCAGAACAAGCCTCAGGATCAGAAAAATCAATCTGCACAACAGCAGCTAAAACCAGTTAACTCAGATAATAGACCTGCTAACGCAGACAATAAACCTGCTCAGCCAAACCAAAGCAACCATAAAGAGCAGAGGCCAATGCATCAGAATCATCAGCAACGTCAAGATCTGCTGCCGTCTACAATAGATCAGAAACCTTCAAAAGTTACACCTGAGCAAGTTGCTCCAAAACAAGGAGTCACCACAGCCAAGCAAGACAATACGGAGGTTCAACCCCAGCCTGCACCTCTAAATGAAGGAGAAAGAGTGAATGGTAAGGAATTCATCCATCAATTGTTCAATGATCTGAGCAAAGATGAAGTTCAAACTCAAGAAGACAACCATAATGTCAACAGATTCGATAGACATAAGGGAAGGCAAAGATTCAATGGCACTCAGCAGAGTGACCAAAATCGCGAACAGCAGTCCAAAATAGAATTTGAAGGTACAATAGAGGCAACTGGTGCTCTCGAAATAATGCCTGACGGATACGGATTCCTCCGTTCATCCGACTATAATTACTTGAATTCTCCTGATGATATTTATGTATCTCAGAATCAGATCAAGGCTAATGCCTTGAAGACGGGAGATACAGTAACAGGAGAGATAAGGCCGCCAAAAGAAGGAGACAAGTACTTTCCTCTGGTCAAGATTAAATTTATCAATGGCCGTACTCCTGAATTCATCAGGGACAGGGTTCCATTCGACTTTCTTACTCCGTTGTTCCCTGAAGAAAAATTCAATCTTCTCGGTCACGGTCACGAATATGATGAATCCTGCAGGATAGTGGATATGTTCACTCCTATCGGAAAAGGTCAGCGTGGACTTATCGTTGCGCAGCCAAAGACCGGTAAGACAATGTTGCTTAAGTCCATTGCAAACGCCATTGCTGATAATCATCCTGAAGTTTATGAAATAGTCCTCCTTATAGATGAACGCCCTGAGGAGGTTACAGATATGAGCAGAAGCGTTAAAGCTGAGGTTATAGCATCAACCTTCGACGAACCTGCCGAAAGGCACGTAAAAGTAGCCAATATGGTACTTGAAAAGGCTCGCAGGATGGTAGAATGCGGACACGATGTTGTGATCCTATTGGATTCCATAACAAGGCTGGCCCGTGCATATAACACAGTACAACCTGCTTCCGGAAAGGTGCTTACCGGTGGTGTGGATGCAAATGCGCTTCAGAAACCTAAAAGGTTCTTCGGTGCCGCTCGAAATATAGAAAATGGCGGGTCGCTTACTATCCTTGCGACAGCACTTACAGATACCGGTTCCAAGATGGACGATGTGATCTTTGAGGAATTCAAGGGTACCGGCAATATGGAACTTCAACTTGAAAGGACACTTTCCAACAAGAGAATCTTCCCTGCTGTCAATGTAGTGCTTTCAAGTACCAGAAGGGATGATCTTCTTTATTCTCCTGAGCAGGCTCAGAGGATCTGGATTTTGCGCAAATTGTTGGCCGAGATGAACTCTACAGAGGCTATGGACTTTATGCTCAAGTTGATGGATGAGTACAAAACAAATCAGGACCTACTTGACAATATGAGTAAAGTAAGTCCTAAAGATTATAGAAACAGGGACTATTAATATTCGTCCCAGGATTTGATCTGGATATCGTCAGCCTTCATTGAGCAGAAGGATTTGATGAAAGCAGTAGCAAGTCTGGCATTGGTAAAGAGCGGCACATTGAAATCGATGGCCGCTCTTCTTATTGAGTAACCGTCCGATCTCTGTGTGGTCGAGTAATCCTTTAATATGGTGACCACCATATCTACCTCTTTGTTCTGTATCAATTCCATTGCAGGTTTGAAATGTCCACCGAGATTTGGATTCGAACATTCACTTGGCCAAAGTACTTTGGTCGAAGGTATACTGTTCTCCACCAGGTATTTGAATGTTCCTGAAGTTGCATATAACTTATATCCGTGTTCTGAAAGCAATCTGCAGGCTTCGAGCATATCTGCCTTCTGAAGCGGATCTCCAGTAGAAAGCAGAATCCCCTTTGCCGGAATGATATTGCCCACAGACATTGCAGATTTGAGCAATGCTTCATTGAAATCATATCCCAGACAACCGACCTCTCCTGTGGATGCCATATCGACTCCCAGTACAGGATCAGCCTCAGCAAGTCTTGCAAAAGAGAACTGTGATGACTTGATGCCCACATAGTCCAAATCGAAAGCAGATTTCTGAGGCGCTGCAGGGTGTTCTCCCAATATGACTTTCGTGGCCAATTCTATGAAGTTGATCTTCAATACCTTGGATACGAATGGAAAACTTCTTGAAGCCCTCAGGTTGCACTCGATCACCTTTATTTCGTTTTCTTTTGCCAAGAACTGTATATTGAAAGGTCCGGAAATGTTCAAAGCCTCCGCAATCTTGTGTGATATCTTCTTGATCCTGCGGACGGTTTCAACATATAGTTTTTGTGGTGGGAACTGTATGGTGGCATCACCGGAATGCACACCCGCATATTCTACGTGTTCTGAGATTGCATACGCTAATATCTCTCCTCCATCGGCTACAGCATCAAATTCTATTTCCTTACACCTCTGCATAAATTGGCTTACCACAACAGGGTGTTTCTGAGATACTTCAACAGCGAGAGAAAGATATGTTTTCAGTTCAATCTCATCGTGGCAGACATTCATAGCTGCCCCGGAAAGCACATATGATGGACGGACCAATACAGGATACCCGACCCTGTCAATGAATTTCTGAATGTCATCCATTGTAGTAAGTTCGCTCCAGGCTGGTTGATCTACGCCTATTGCATCGATAATCGATGAAAACTTGTGCCTGTCTTCAGCTTTGTCAATATCCTCGGCCTTGGTCCCAAGTATAGGTACATTGTGAGATGCCAGCCTTAGGGCAAGGTTGTTCGGAATCTGCCCGCCGACTGAAACAACCAGTCCGTGGGGATGTTCCATCTCGTAGATGTCCATTACTCTTTCGAATGTGAGTTCATCGAAGTAGAGTCTGTCGCAGATGTCATAATCCGTGGAAACGGTTTCAGGGTTGTAATTTATCATTACTCCCCTATATCCTTCTTTACGTATGGTATTCAGGCAATTGACTGAGCACCAATCGAATTCAACTGAACTTCCAATTCTGTATGCCCCTGATCCCAAGACTATTACGGCTATATTCCCATCGGAAAAGTCGATGTCATTCTTGATGCCATTGTATGTAAGATACAGATAATTGGTGGCGGCAGGAAATTCTGCGGCAAGAGTATCTATTTGTTTTACCACAGGTACGATTCCTAAGGATTTCCTATATTCCCTTACGTGATCCTGATATGTGACATTGTCATTTTTCTCGTGATAGATGGCCCTCTGAATCTGGAAATCCGAAAATCCTTCCTGTTTTGCCTGTTTGAGAAGATCATAAGGCATTTTTTCGACTTGATCATAACGATTCATTTCCACATAAGTGCTGACGATGTTCTCCAATTTGCTTAGGAACCACTTGTCAATCTTGGTAAGATCGTGAATCTGATCTACAGTGTAACCAGCCCTCATTGCCTTCGAAATCACGAAAATACGCTGATCAGTCGGTTCTCGTAGTTCTTTGTCTATATCATTGACCTCAAGTTCCTTATTGGCCACAAACCCGTGAGCTCCCTGACCGATCATCCTCAATCCCTTCTGCAGAGCCTCTTCGAATGAACGTCCTATGGACATAATTTCTCCTACGCTCTTCATACTTGAGCCTATCTTTCTGGACACTCCGTGGAACTTGGAAAGGTCCCAACGCGGTATCTTGCAGACGATGTAGTCCAGAGCCGGTTCGAAAAATGCAGGTGTGGTCTTGGTCACTGAGTTCTTAAGGTCGAACAGTCCGAAGCCTAAGCCCAATTTGGCAGCAACGAAGGCAAGAGGATATCCTGTGGCCTTGGATGCAAGGGCAGAAGAACGGCTAAGTCTTGCATTGACCTCGATTACTCTGTATTCCATTGCATCTGGATTATATGCATATTGGACATTGCACTCCCCGACTATGCCAATATGGCGGACAATCTTTATTGAAAGTTCCCTTAGGAAGTAGTAATCTTTATTGGATAGGGTCTGGGAAGGAGCGACGACGATACTTTCTCCCGTATGGATGCCAAGCGGGTCGAAATTTTCCATATTGCAGACAGTGATGCAGTTGTCATAACGGTCGCGAACAACCTCATATTCGATTTCCTTCCAACCTTTGAGCGATTTTTCGACCAATACCTGCGATGAAAATGAAAAAGCCTTTTCGCAGACTTCCTCAAGTTGGTTGTCATCTTCGCAGAAACCTGACCCGAGACCTCCAAGAGCATAAGCAGCTCTGATAATCAATGGATAACCGAGTTCGTGAGCGGCATCTTTTGCCTCTTGCATATTCTTGGCAGGATGTGATTTGATGGTCTTCACTCCGATTTCATCAAGCCGTTTTACGAAAAGTTCCCTATCCTCTGTGTCCATTATGGCGTTCACAGGGGTTCCAAGCACTTTAACTTCGTGTTTGGCCAATACACCACTTTCGTTCAATGAGACACCGCAGTTAAGTGCTGTCTGGCCTCCGAAAGAAAGAAGAATACCCTGAGGACGTTCCTTTGCTATCACTTTTGCGACGAACACAGGAG